>Ga0224506_10000195_pt1 | contig 59260 bp, 59 predicted proteins | sample SF_Jan12_sed_USG_2_FD_169108 | JGI IMG/M metagenome (GOLD analysis project Ga0224506, IMG submission 169108) | Sediment microbial communities from San Francisco Bay, California, United States - SF_Jan12_sed_USGS_8_1 | ecosystem: Environmental > Aquatic > Marine > Sediment | place: USA... | reverse complement strand
CCAAAACGATCCACGACATCTTTTATCAATGCATTAATTTCATCTGAATTAGCCACGTCAGCCTGAACCGAATAGGCTTCACCACCGGCGCTTTTAATTACTTCGACAACTTTCTCAGCTTGCTCTTTACTTGAGTTGTAATGAACTGCTACCCGAGCACCTAACGCACCGAATTTTTTAGCGACCGATGCACCAATACCAGTACTTGAGCCAGTAATAAGCACACATTTACCTTGTAAATCATTCATCACTACATCACCCATTTTTTATCTGTAAATCAACGTTGGAAGCCACATGGATACTTGTGGAACAAAAGTAATTAATAACAACACTAAAACCAAAGGCACTAAAAAAGGCATCGTTGCAGAAGCACAGCGTTCAAAAGGTACGCCAGATACTCTTGATAATACGAACAAAACCATACCGACAGGAGGTGTTAAAAGACCAATCATTAAATTTAGAACCATGATCACACCAAAATGAACCGGGTCAACACCAACCCCTATTGCTACAGGTAAAAGAACGGGCACCAAAATTGTTATGGCCGCGACTGTTTCCATAAAGAAGCCAACAACCAGCATAATAAGATTCAGCATGAGTAATATTATGATTGGGTTTTCAGATATGATTAAAAGAGCCTCAGAAAATTGCTCGGTAAACCGGTTGCTTGTTAATATCCACGCAAAGATCGACGCAGAAGCCACAATAAACAGAATAATTACTGTTGTTTCAATGGTATCCATTGAAACCTTAAGCAGATTCTTCCAATTAAGCGTGCGGTACACGAATAAACCTAAAACAAGCGCATAGCCAACAGCCGCAATAGCCGCTTCAGTGGGAGTAAACACACCAGCAAGAATTCCACCAACGATGATCACTGGGGTCATAAGAGACAAGAAGGCGCTACCGAATGTCTTTGCCAGCAACCGGACATCAAATCTGGAATCACGAGGATAATTCCTTTTTTTGGCATACCATGCGACCATAATCATTAAGGAAACCGCCATCAGTAAACCAGGAATAAAACCCGCAGCGAACAACTGACCGACTGAGGCTGAAGCCATGACGCCATAGATCACCATAGGCAAGCTTGGGGGAATGATTGGTCCGATTGTAGAAGAGGCAGCTGTTACGGCAACGGCAAAGTCGTCGTCATATCCAGCATCTTTCATCGCTTTAATTTCAATGGTTCCAAGACCACCAGCATCAGCGACAGCGGCACCAGACATCCCCGCAAATAACACTGACGCACCAATATTTACATGACCTAAACCTCCACGCATCCATCCTACCAGCGAGATTGCAAAAGCAAAAATCCTATTGGTTATACCAGATGAATTCATCAAATTTCCGGCAAGAATAAAAAATGGAATGGCCAAAAGAGGAAAACTATCAACTCCATTCACCATTCTATGAATAAGCACCAAATCTGGCACTGTACCTGATACCATTAAAAACAGTAGAGAGCTTCCTGCCAGAGCCATCCCCACTGGGACCCCAATAACAATTAGAACAAACAATGAAACCAACAAAATTGTAATTAACATAACTAAATCTCTTTATTATTAAGATCGCTATAACCTTGCTGCCAATGTTTAACTAGAATTTGAATCGAACGCAAACTCATCATTATAAAACCGACTAAAACAACCCAATATAATGCTGCCATGGATACATTTATAGCTGTCATATATTGCGACTGCATGAGGCCAATTACCTGATAAGTTAAAAATGTGGCATAAAGGAAAAAAACTACACGTAACGCATCCACGAATGTGGACAGTATTTTGGAAAGAACAGGAGGAAAATATCGATAACCAAATTCAACACGAATATGACTGTTTTTTCTTACTGCCATTGACCCTCCCAAAAAGGCCACCGCAACCAACAAATATCGAGCTATCTCCTCTGTCCATGCAATTGAATCATTCAGTATATAGCGACTAAAAAACTGGGCAAAGACAACCACTGCCAGCAACCAAAAGACCACAAACACAAAATAATCTTCTATTCCGTAATCTTTAAAATCAAACTTAGCATCCTCAATAAAACCCAAGCTATCAAGTTCATTTTCAGAATCTGTTGCTTTTTGTTCGTTGTTCATCTTTGCCCTCGCCATATTTATTTATTTATGAGCAGATTATTTAATTGCCTGCAAACTGTTATAGGTTTCCATATCCCAAGTTGCATCAGGACCATTATGAAGCTTCATGGTTGCATTTCTAAAACCAGTTACATCAACACGATTCACCGTAACGCCCTGCTTTTCAAACCAGCTTGCCAGATTATTTTCTGACTCCTCAATGGAAGAGCTAGCTCTTGCTGACGCTTCAGTCAAGACAGCCGTGAAAATCTCTTTATCAGCTGCAGATAGTTTCTTCCATAGAGGACCACCAGCGATAGTAAGTAAGCTGTCACGAATATGACCGGTTAAATTAATGTACTTTTGAACTTCATAAAATTTCTTGGCTTTGATAGTCGGTAATGGATTTTCCTGTGCATCTACAACACCCTGCTGCAGAGCCAAATAAACTTCAGCAAATGCAATTGGAGTTGGGTTTGCACCAACAGCCTTAGGGAACATCATATATAGAGGCGCATTAGGAACACGAATCTTAAGGCCTTTCATATCGGCGGGCGTATTTAAAGGCTTGTTGGAGGTGGCATGGCGACTGCCATAATAGGTGGTTGCCACAATCTGATGCCCTGTTACATTCTTGTAACCAGCGGCAAGCTCTTTAAACAAATCACTTTTTGCATAAGATTTCCAGTGGTCCAGGTCGCGAAACATGTATGGCGCACCAGCAATGGACAAAGGCTCATATGATTTGCCTGCAAAAAGGTTCCCGGTTAAAATGATATCAATAGTCCCTAGAGATAAGCCTTGGTTAATATCATTTTCCTTACCTAGTGAAGAGGCAGGAAATACCTCTACTTCATACCTGCCATTTGTTCGTCTTTTAATTTCACTGGCGGCCCACAACGCTTCTTTATGATAAGGCTCAGTTATTTCATATACATGAGCAAATCTTAGCGTCTGGCCTGCGCTAGCCAACCCGGCAGACAATGCTGTTACAGCAGTTAGCACCATGGCAGAGAAAGTGAAAAATCGTTTCATCATAGTAACCCCTTATTATTTTTGTTAAAACCGTTTCTCCATAAAGGAGATATCGAATTATTGCATCCCCCCACCATCTTCTGGTAACAGGAGACTCTGGAGAGAACCAATCGTCATACAATATTACAATAAAACTATTGTCCGCTCTTTGTCAACAAACTTAAGACATATATGAAGCTACCCTGTTCTGTCGCAAATAAAGTCATAGACAGTATAAATAACGCAGCCTTTAAAAAAATTATATTAGCAGTCCATAGAATAATTCCGATGGGCTTTTGACATTCCCTCCTGACATCATAGTTACCCTTTTTTAGCATTCTAACGAGTTCGATTCCTGATAAAGTTCGTTGCGCACGGTTAAAATTTTTAAATCCCAACATAGGCATCCTGATTCAAGTTTAATTAACCGATGGTCTTGTTCGACAATATTGCGCAGATATTTGCACTGTCAGATTATGATTCTGGAAAACTGACATCCCACTACATCATTATATTTGCGACAGAACCCGATTTAGAAACAATTGAAGTGTTATGCAGATTTTTAGGATAGATGCGAGTCAGTTATTTGTGTTAACTGATGCCTCAGAAAATTAGTGTCTCTCGGAATTTAAATTCTTATGAAACTATGGTCACAACTCTACAGACTACTCCTCATTCGAAAGTTTCAGTTGTGGTCATATATGCTGCGTTTTAAAACGCATGATTTTTCGCCTCATCACCTATTCGTCACCATTTGGTTACCACTAAAATATTCAGAGAGTTAGACAAATTAATTTAGACTGGGTGTAGCTGAGGTGTTAAATTGGGTCATCGGGGTATGGCCTTTAAACTAAAGGTCTAAAAGCAAAAAAAGCAGCCATAAGGCTGCTTCTTAAAATTTGGAGCGGGAAACGAGATTCGAACTCGCGACCCCAACCTTGGCAAGGTTGTGCTCTACCACTGAGCTATTCCCGCAATTTGCTATACTGCTCCGACAACTAGATAAAAACCTGGCCTATGATCTCACTCAAAAAAGAGTGGTATCCCGTAGGGGACTCGAACCCCTGTTACCGCCGTGAAAGGGCGGTGTCCTAGGCCACTAGACGAACGGGACACACTTGATGTCGAACGTTGTCGTTGCGAGCGGGGCGTATAATAACAGCGAGAAATTCGAATGCAACATTTTTTTAAAAAAACTTTATAAATCAGGTGCATAGGACACAAATGTTGTAATTTTATCCGTTTTAAATAAAAGCAGCTGCCTGTTTCCAGGCAGCCCTACATCATCCTTGATGAGGCCGTCCATTCCATTCGCCAGGGTGAATTATCATCCTTGACAACTCCTTTGTCTTCCTTGACAAAAACCTGGTGTGACGGTTTTTTTGGTGCGCTACTACCAGCACCTTGAACCAACATTCAAATCTTTAGAAGGTTAAGATTTGCCTCCATTTTTTTGACACCAAACCCTTTCACATTTAACAATTCTTCGATGGTACTAAATGGCCCATTCTCGGTTCTGTATGCAACGATACGCTCTGCAATAGCGGGACCAACGCCAACCAGAATTTCTGCCATTTTTTCGGCATCATCCAGATTAATATTGATAAAGGTATTTAGTGTTTCTGCAGTTGATACTGTAGATGGAGTTTCAGCTTGCGCTAAAAAAGGTAGACTCAAAGAGAGACATAAAGCAAAGATCAAATTTTTCATGGTATCCATTCCATTTAAGTTACTTGTAATAGTTTCGTTCCTGAAACTGCGAGCCATAGTAAAGAACAATAACCCCTATTTATACAGGGACATTAGTCGTAAGACTTAATATGTAGCCAGAAGGATAGATGACTACATAAATTATAGATGCTGAGCTCCAGATCTAAGATATCTATATTAATATGAAAATTACCGATGACAGCGCATGGCAGATTAATAGCAGTTTCAATAAAAAGAACCAAATTATCATTTTTAAAGCAGTATCTAACAATCTCAATATAATGTATCGGTTAGCACTGATATAATCATAATACGAGTATATTTTCGTTACATGTTAATAAATTACACAGCGACTATTAGATGAAACCAACTAAAAACATCACAAGCAAAACACGTCAAAAAGCGATTCATGAAGTCACGGTATACGGGATGTTAATGGATTTGATTCTATCAGTTGCAAAGATAGTGTCTGGTTACATGGTCAGTTCCACCGCTTTAGTCGCAGATGGAATACACTCTTTCAGTGATATGTTGACCGATATTCTAGTGCTCATTATTAATAGATTCTCGCATGAAGATCCTGATGAAGAACACCCCTATGGCCATGCACGATTTGAGACTGCAGGGGCACTCATTCTTGGCGCTGTATTGTTTTTACTTGGCGCAAGCATGGCACTGGAATATGGCAAGCAGTTGCTAGATCAACAAATAACTACATTGCCCAGCCAGATTGGTTTATTAGTCGTATTAATGTCTATATTGGGTAAAGAGTGGCAATTTCGTTTCACCATGACAGTGGCAAAGCGAGTCAATTCCAGCCTATTAGAAGCTAACGCCTGGCATAGTAGAACAGATTCAATATCCTCTATTGTGGTATTAATCGGCTTGGCAGCGACCATTGCAGGCTTCCCTATCATTGAAATACTTGCAGCAATATTTGTTGCCTTCCTTATTGGTCGTATGGGTTTCAAGATGGGCTCTGAGGCCATTCAAGAGCTCATGGATAAAGGCTTAACTTACAGCCAGCAGCAATTGCTAAAAAACACACTTAAAGATGTGCCTGGAATAGAAAGTGTCCACATGTTGCGTACGCGTAGAATGGCAAACCAGATATTTCTTGATGCCCATATACAGGTAGCGTCAAGAATATCAGTTTCAGAAGGTCATCAAATCAATGAATATGCCATGTCTCGACTGAGAGAGGTTGAGCATGACATTAGAGACATAACCCTTCATATTGACCATGAGCCGGACGATAACTTCATTCATCTACAGTTGGCGCCACAGCGACAAGAAATTGAAGACTTCATAAACCAATATCCTGGGATATCTGGCTACCAAAGGCTAGTTATCCATTACATAAACCAGGCAGTGGAGCTCGAACTTTGTTTTGATAATTTACCGGATAACAGTCTCCATGAGCAATGCCGACTAGCAATCGATAATGCAAATTGGTTATCCGAAATAAGAATTTTTCAGCAACACAAAATCTATACAAAATCCTGAATGGTAGATGAAAACGATTCTCAAAAGTATGAATCCATTTATTGGGTGGTTTCGATGATTCCTGAGGGCTATGTTACTTCTTATGGAAGGATTGCCAATATGATACCAGGTGTCTCTGCCCGGCAGGTTGCCAGAGCAATGTCTCAAATTCCAACAGGATCGTTACTACCCTGGCACCGGGTTGTAAATTCATCACTAAAGATCTCCAACTTCCAGGGTTCTGATCGCCAAAGAGCCCAATTGATTGAAGAAGGAGTATCAGTAACTGAAGGGCTAAAAATCAACCCTTCTCACCTGTGGAAACCAACCTGAAGCAGGCTGTTTAGATGGAGATATTAGCGGTTAGCAATATCCGGCGTTGATGTAGTGACGTCGGCATTTTGACCACGATGCCTCAGTAAATGATCTGCCAGTGTTATGGCTAGCATTGCCTCCGCAATCGGTGTAGCGCGGATACCAACGCAAGGATCATGTCGACCTTTGGTAACGACTTCTACCTCGTTTCCATGCACATCAATACTGCGCCCGGGAATTCGTAAACTACTGGTCGGTTTTAACGCAATCCTGGCAACGATGTCTTGACCAGAAGATATGCCCCCAATAACACCGCCACTATGATTACTCAAAAAGCCCTGAGGTGTCATTTCATCACGGTGTTCAGTACCCTTTTGATCGATAACATCAAAGCCATCGCCAATTTCAACGCCTTTAACCGCATTTATACTCATTAAAGAATGGGCAATATCAGCATCAAGCCGGTCAAATATTGGTTCACCTAAACCCGGAAACATTCCAGAAGCCACAACTGTAATTTCGGCCCCGATAGAATTACCCTCTTTAGATAATGCCTGCATATAAGCTTCCATATCAGCAACCTTGTTTTTATCTGGACAGAAAAACGGATTTTGATCAATTTCAGTCAACTCGATAATTTCGGCTTTAATGGGTCCTAACTGGGATAAATAACCGTAGATAGAAATACCTTTTTGATTCAGTATTTGTTTTGCTACGGATCCGGCAGCAACTCTCATAGCTGTCTCTCGGGCCGAAGAGCGACCACCGCCTCGATAATCCCTGAAACCGTATTTATGGGTATAACCATAGTCTGCATGGCTTGGACGAAATTGGTCTTTAATATTGGAATAGTCTTTGGATTTTTGGTCGGTATTTTGGATAACCAGACCGATAGGAGTACCCGTTGTTTTTCCTTCAAATATCCCACTGAGAATCTCAACCTGATCTTCTTCTCTACGCTGAGTGGTATATCGAGACTGGCCTGGTTTACGGCGATCCAAATCTCTTTGTATTGCATCAACAGAGATTTCGATGCCGGGAGGGCAGCCATCAATAATACAGCCTAAAGCCGCTCCGTGACTTTCTCCAAAACTGGTGACAGTAAATAATTTACCTATGGTATTGCCGGACATAATGAGGTTCCAAGTGCTGGTTTTTGACGTATATGATGTTCAGTTCAATATTATTTAACAAATACTACCAATTTTTCGCAATAAGTTGTTCACGAGTCAGCATGAAAACACCTTGCCCACCCATTTCAAAATCGAGCCAGGTGAATTCTACATCAGGATAGACATCCATGAGTGCATCACCGCTATTGCCGACTTCTACAACCAATATGCCGTCATCTGACAAATAACCCGCTGCTTCTTTCAGGATGATTCTGCAGGCATCCAGGCCATCGTCACCAGACACCAAACCTATTTCTGGTTCGTGATGGTATTCTGTAGGCATGTCATCAAAGTCTTCCTTGTCGACATAGGGCGGATTTGAAACGATTAATTGGTATTGCTGTTCAGGCATAATAGCTGAGAGTAAGTCAGATTCAATGACACGAACCCGATAACCCAATTCAAACTGATCAATATTTTCTTGTGCTATCTCTAAAGCTTCCGGACTTATGTCAATCAAATCTACAGAAGATTCGGTAAATTCCATAGCGGTTGCAATACCGATACAGCCACTTCCGGTACATAAATCTAATATCCTGGTCGGATAACCCATTAACCAAGGTTGAAATTGATCTTGTATCAATTCAGCAATTGGGGATCTGGGTATCAGGCAGTTTTGATTAATTTTAAATGGCAGCCCACAAAACCAGGCTTCACCAAGTATATAGGGAACCGGCATTCGATTGTCTATTCGATCTACCAAAGCACTATTCATCAACAGAATTTCTTCCGATGTCAGCTGACATTGCATTAACCAACTATCGCTATTGGTATCCAGTTTGAGTACACCCATTACCAAAAATACGGCTTCATCCCAATAGGAATCACTACCGTGACCCAGATAAACTTCGGCGCGGGAAAACTCACTAGCCGCCCAACGAACATAGTCTCCAATAGTTGTTAAGTTTGAATCTGGTTTCATGATCGCTCCAAAAGGGCTTTTTTAATTTCATTTACGATTAACTGGGCTGTATCATCCATATGACAATGATGCCCCCCATCAATATACCGGGTTTGAACATCTGACAGAGAGCTCAGGCGGTTAGTTAGTAGTTCTGGCTCCTTACCTAACCACCCTTGTTCAGCGACAAATAATAATACCGGTATTTTTATAGCTGACAGTAGGTTATGAATACCTGCCTCATCAAGTCGTAAGGGTGTCGGCAACATAAGTGCCTTGTCATTACGCCAGGTCCATCGCCCTGATTCCAGATGCTCAAGACCTCGACTGCATAGTAAAATTGCTGCAGATAAACTGACGGGAAGCAGACCGGTCTGTCGAGCTTCTACAGCATCCTCAAAACTGCCATAGGTAGGTTTGCGAGGTTTCATCCTATTCAGAGCATGAATAGCATCTATCATGGCATTTGCCGACTGATCAGGCTCTCTTGCCAAACCACCAATAGCATCAAGCCAAATTTGATACTGGATTCGAGCATCTGTTAAGGACCATACTGATGCAATAATTGCCCCCAACGAGTGGCCCATAACATAGAACTGGTCAATACCCATTTCATCAATGGCTAACATAATCCGTCGCACAAAGTCATGCACTTCGTAGAAATCTGGATGATGAAAATGACTGCTATGACCGTGACCAGGAAGATCTAATGCAACAATATGAAAGTTGCTTAAGTGTTCCGCTATGGGAATAAAGCTCGCTGCATTATCGAGCCAGCCATGAAGTGCGATAATTACCGGGTATTCTGATGGCGTATCCGGTAGCCATTCGATTCCAGAAATCTGCCCCAAATCAGTATCTATTTTTCGTTCTACATAACTGCGCATGTGTATCCTGGTTAATTTAATTCGGTCACTTTACCCAGGAAACACTTAGGCATTCAGGTCCAAAGTAGTCTCCTTCAAGACAGACAAGACTACCAGTTCCAAAGTGAATCATGTTATCACCTGTCAACCAACCTGTGAGCTCTGTTACTAATGGATTGTGAGAGACAAGTAATACCGATTGACTATCAACCTCTTCAAGCCAGGACATTACCTCATTGATAGAAGCATCGGGAACCAATGTTCCACTATCCTTTCGATGACCTACCTCTGTATGTTCAAGAAAAATATCAGCAGTCTGCTGCGCTCTAATATAGGGGCTGACAACAACAAGATCGACTTGCTTAAGGGTTTGACTAATTTCTGATATTTGTTGCCTGCCTTGATCCGTCAATTGTCGTTCGGAATCTACCCCCGTCGGCATTTCAGCTTTGCCGTGCCGCAATATATATAACTTCAAGACTCGTTCCCTTCAGATGTAGACCCCTGGTCTTTACTCGCAGCTGGTTTAGGCGCCGTTTTGGGTTTGCTAGTGCTTTCCTTAGTGGTTGCTTTTTTCTTAACAGGTGCTTTACGGGTTGCCTTTTTCACAGCTGCAGGCTTCTCTTGATTCTCTGCCACGGGCTCTGGCTCAGAATTAACATTGGGTTTTATAACCGATGAGGGATCTTCATTATTGACGGGTTTCTCTTCAGCCATTGAATCCGGCCAGTTATCAAAAGGAAAAGGTTTTAAGTCGTGTTCAAAGCTTAAATAGGTACCTGATTGATAGATGTATTTATTCAGTGAGCTACTAAATTCCAGAAGTCGTTCATTTTTCTGAGATTTTAACAAAACCAATATAAATTGAATGGCTGCAATAATCATCAAAATAAAACTCGAAACCCTGTGTCCAATAAAAAACACTAACATGAACACCAGTCTCAGCCATATATTTTCCAAACGTTCTCGATTTGTATTTTGTTGTTCAGTCATTTTAGCCTCCCAGCATGTACTCTACATCTTCGGCATGTGCAACTTTCATCAACTTTGATGCAATGTCTTCTGCCTTACCACCTAAATATAGAGTTTCAAATAATGCATTAACTATTGGCATGGTCACACCAACTTCATCAGCCTTTTCTTTTACCATTTTTAACGTATTGATACCTTCAGCCGTTTCACCTGTTAGCTTTATAGCCTGCTTAAGCGAATGTCCCTTACCAATCTCATAACCAACCTTGTAGTTTCGACTTAACGATGATGAGCAGGTCACAATAAGATCACCTACCCCTGCTAAGCCTATAAATGTTAATGGATTTGCCCCCATACGCTGTGCAAACCGACTCATTTCAGCCAAGCTACGGGTAATAATCATTGCTCGAGTATTTTCTCCCATCCCAAGAGCAACAGCCATACCACTGACGATGGCATAAATATTTTTAAGTGCGCCTGCAAGCTCAACACCAAAGGTATCTGGATTACCATAAACACTAAATAGTTTAGTATCTAATATCTGTTGAATTGTCTTTCTTAATATTGGGTTATAACTAGCGATTACTGTCGCTGTCAGCTGGTCCAGTGCAATTTCCTTTGCCAGGTTTGGACCACTTAAGACACCCACGTCTCGGCCTGGTCCTATTTCCTGTAAAATTTGGCTCATTAACTTAAAAGAGCCATGCTCAATACCCTTGGTTAACGAAATCAAAGGAGCACCCTTGGGTATATATTGCATTGCTTCACTAGTCACAACACGAAACGCTTTAGAAGGAATGGCAACAAAAACGATATCAGCACCTAAACAGGCATTTTCCAAATCTGTTGTAGGGATCAGGTTTTCTCTCAATTGATAACCGGGTAAGTAACGTTCGTTATATCGGGTAGTAGATATCGCTTCACACTGTTTTTCGCTTCTCATCCAAACCATAACTTCAGCACTATTCGCTGCTGCTATATTTGCTATCGCAGTGCCAAAGCTTCCACCACCTAAAACACATATTTTATTTACTACTGTCACAAAATTACCCTTTATAAGTCGTTAAGGCTTAGACAAACTCTCTAGCTCAGTCACTAGATCTTGAAATTTACCCTTATTGGCATCACTCAATTCCATCAAAATCTGGTGCGCCTCTAAAACATTTTTACGCGCATGCTCTTCATTCAATTCTAATGATGGCACTTCAGACAAATCACCAGGCCGGCTTGATTGTTCCGAAATGATTTTAAATATTCGATCATTAAAACCCATGCTTTCTAATGTTCGTGTTATATCCGCATTAGTCGACACAATTGTAGGTACTTTTCCAATTCTTTTCCGGGTTTTTATGGAAAGTTTTGCCAACAAACCTAAAGATGTACTATCGATACCTTCAGTCTCTGTCAAATCGACTATTACACCATCAAAATCCGCTTTATCGAACATATTTTGAAGACAATAATCTATAGTATTGCATAATGTCATTCTGACATCACCGACCATTTTCAGAATCCAGTTGTCTTGATGTACCGCAACCAATACTCGCCCTAAAGTCATATCTTTATCCAATCTTATTTATCGTCAATATAGTAATATCGTCAGGTACTTCACTTACCTGGTTCAATCCCAACACTTCTGATATTGCACCTATATTATTACGATTTTCCTTAACCAAAACGTTTAACCTGGATTCCTTTTCAATTAAGTTTGGAGCGTCAATAATCTCCAATATACCGTCTGAACATAAAAAGAATCCACCTGATTCTATCAATGAACGGGTTTTAATATGATATTCTGCTTCCTCAAACAAACCTACCGCTAATCCATCGACGGGAAAAGCATTTGTTTTGGATTGATAAAACTCAATCGGTGTTGGAAAATGTGCCGCACTACAATAAGTAAGAGTATTATCTCGTGAATTGAGTATCCCAGCAAACAATGTTGCATGCTGACCAAACCCTAATGAGATTAAATGTAAATTAAGAGCGCTGAGAATAGAAGATAAATCATACAGTGATTTGTCTTTTTTAATTTCCATTTCCCGGCGTGCCAAATCAATAAAGTTTTTTATCATCATCGCTATAATCGCCGAAGATACTCCATGACCAGAAACATCTACGATATAAAAAAATACTTCTGAATCTGATACGGGAAAGTAATCAACAAAATCACCACTCAGATAATGTGAGGGTTGTAATACATACTCAAAACTCCACCCATCAAATATTAAAGCGTTAGTCGGTAACATTTGAAGTTGGATATTTCTGCCAGCATCCAGCTCATTTCTCAACTGTGTATTACTGACTTCTAGCTGTTGCCGGTAGTCTTCAAGTTCTTGACTTAGTTGAGCCTGTTCAAGGTTCTTTTTAATTGAATGTTCTAAAACGGCCAGATCTGACAAGGGTTTAAATAAATAGTCACTTGCTCCTAACCTTAATGCCTGAACCACATCCGCCATGACGCCTGCTCCAGACAAAACGATAAAGGGCACCTGATTTGATGAATCCATAACATGCTTTAAAACTTCAATACCATCCTTCTGTGGCATTTTTAAATCACATAGCACTAATGAAGGTTTGTGCTGATCAAATTTTTGAACGCCCAAAGCACCGTTATCAGCCTCGATCACTTGAAATCCACTATCCTCTAGATAGCCGGTAACGGTATCGCGAACTATTTCTTCATCATCAATGACTAAAATTTTCTTTCCACTGGATCGACACATAGAGAACTCAACCATTGTTATTGTTGGTGAATATGTTTTTATATAGATCAATATCAGCGCAATTATCAATTACTATGTGACTTGATGCTATTTTTTAGATATAAATTCTGAAAATAATTTGGTGAATTGAGTTTTATTCGTTAAATTAAGAGATGTCACTCAATGGAGGATACTATAAATGACAGTACTAGATAGAAACTACTCTGAGAAGAGAGATTTCATAAGAATGCCTATTAGCACTGTAGCATTTATTCAACTTGAAGGAGAAGCAGAAGAAAAAGAATGTGTCTGTAGAGACCTTTCTGCCATAGGCATGCTACTAGAAACAAGCTTTGAAGTGGAGCCTGAGACACCTTTAACAATTCGCTTACCTTCTACAACCAGTGGTTTTTCATCTCTGTCTGCAAAAGTAGAGGTCACTCGATGTGCCGATTATCATGACAACAAATACCTGATAGGCGTTAAAATAATTGAAATGACGTAAAAATCAGGTTTTAATAACTGGATGAATTAAAAGGATTCATCCAGGAATTCTCCGTCTCCATCGTTTTCGTCAATAGAAAATTCATCAATAATCTTGCCATCAAGAATGTCATACTCTCTTGACTGTAAATAAAGTTCTTTTATCATCTCGTATCGATCGCCTGTAATCATCGCTTCATATTTCAACAGCTCAGCTCTGGCAGAAATCAAATCCATTCCATAGATAGACCATAAAGCTTTTTCATTCAAGGGTGCGTGATTAACTGGATAAGTAAATTGATCAAACCCCAGACCAACCGAGTCACGGATTGTTGAAGGTCCAAATATTGGAAGTACGATATAGGGTCCCGATGGAATATTCCAGAATGCCAGGGTTTGACCAAAGTCTTCATGTTCTTCTTCTAAGCCAACATGTCGCGCAACATCAAAAAAACCCAAGAGACCTACGGTAGAGTTAATTACAAATTGCCCCGTATGTCTGACGCTTTTTTTAATCTTTAATTGACCAAGACTATTCACTATGGAAGTTAAACCATTTAGGTTATCAAAAAAGTTTACAACACGGGTTTCAACAAACTTAGGGGTTACTGCCTGATAAACTCTGGTTACCGGGACGACGACGAAGACGTCCAAAGTATCATTCACCTTAAATACAAACCTGTTTAAGGGCTCTAAAGGGTCATTATTAGCAAATGATTGTAAAGGCAATAACAATAATAGAAATAACAAAAATGCTGGAAATACTTTAAGTTTATTCAATGACATGGACCTGACTGTTCCTGATAACTGTTCAATTAAATATGACACAGTTAGCCACTTACTTGAAGTAATTATAACAGATAAACTCAGCAATTTTTGGAGTTCTGGATTCAATTTGAAGTGCATCACTCACACTAATAGAAGAATATAGCTCGGCTTAGTTTAAGCTCTTTCGACCATCTGACTCATTAAGAAGTTTTAGTAATTGGGCTTCAGCAAGACTGACACCTGTCTGCTCAACGACTTTAGATGGCGTTTCACCTTTCAGTATCAATGAATCCGCTAACTCAAAGCTCGACAGTTCTTTTCTGATATCTTCTAAAATTTTCGGCGCCTCGACCTGTTGTCTTAGCAGCTTTTCTACTCGTAATAACCGCTTACCAACACCGATTGCACCTTGATTAGCAGCATGAATGTCAGCACTAATATCAGATTTGTATTGTTTAACTGACTGCTCCAGTGCCTTTAATTGTTTTTTGAACCGACGATTAGATGCGACCTGCACGATCAGCTGAACTACAACTACGACCACCAATCCTATGAATACCGGGTCTTGCACTAAAAGTTGATTCATCTAATATCTCCGAAGACGTTTTTTTGACATTGAGTTTGTATATCAATGCTAATGCCAGAAACATGCCAGCCTAAAGATTAAAAGAGTATTAAAATGTATAGGACGACGAGACAGTGTTTAATAAAGAGATAAATACTGCCTACAAAGGGAGAAGGAAGTGACTAATTACAAATCTGCGATTTCTGACCATTCATCATCAGAAAGCATTTTTTCCAATTCAACCAGAATAAGTAATTCATCATTTTTGTGGCAAACCCCCTGAATAAACTTCGCCGAATCATCATTACCAACATTAGGCGCTGTCTCAATTTCAGATTGCTTCAAGTAAACAACCTCAGCAACAGCATCGACCATAATACCCACAACCTGCTCATCAGCTTCAATAATCACAATTCGAGTATTATCAGTCACCTCACTTGAAGGAAGACCAAATCGATCACGAGTATCAATTACGGTAACAACGTTACCACGCAGATTTATGATGCCTAATACATAGTTTGGTGCACCAGGTACTGGCGCTATTTCTGAATAACGAAGAACTTCCTGAACCTGCATAACATTAATGCCATATGATTCATTGTCCAACTTAAACGTCACCCATTGTAAAATAGGATCTTCATTGCCTTTAGATGATTGTGTAGTCATATGTATCCCGCTCCCATACGGGTTGGTTTCTTTTTAGTAATCTGCAATTACTCTACTTTAACAGATTTACTTTCTAGCAGAACATCCACAAATGCTTTTGGATCAACAATCGCGCACATTTCTTCTTTAATCGTTCCAGCAAGCCAAGACCTGTTTTTTCTTTGAGCGCGCCATTTAACCTGCTCAGTTTGAATTAACTTACTGCCAATAATCTTATGAGCTCCCATAGCCCAATCAGTCCCAAATATACCAATAGCAAATTGATACTCTTTCATATTCTCTTTATCGTACTTATCTGGCATAACTAAAGCGGCTGTATCAACAATTCGAACATTTCTATCATCTGCTGTTCTCATCAACCCTTTAAACCAGTCAGCTTGATCAAACAATGGTGTTAACTCAGTTTCGATTGGGTAGAGTGTTCCTAAAAGCAACATAGGAACACCTAAAATAAGCCCGTCCACGTCAAACATCAAACAATCAAACTGATCTCCAACCCATTCTGGTACTTCCCCTGGCTTCCAGGATAGAGATGGAGGCTCTATAGTTTGAGTGGAAATCTCAACTTCAGCTGCCGATTCAATGTCTGTCTGTACCATTTCCACTAAAGATGGCGTAACAGAAGGTTTTATACTTTCAGCTCTGGCTCTGGCTGCAGCCTTAATTTCGCTCAGTGATTTACCTTTTAAAACAGGCTTTACAGATTCCTCACTATGCCTTTTTTTAGTACTAACTTCATCAACAGACGAAACTTTTGGTTCTGGTAACGGTTCGTCAAACTCGTTCTGAACTAGTGAAATATCGTCAGAAACATCAGATTGATTAGCCTGCTTAAAGGTTGCCTCATGGAGCATGCTGTCCAAATAGAAAGATAAAGCACCATCGGATGCCTCTTTCAATCTAGCCGGCTTTGGCTCTGATTTACCTAAAGCTCTGTTTGCAGTCATTTATATTGCCTGTGTCACCAAAATTTAATACAAAGATCTAAATATTATAGTCAAAATAAAGTTATGACGAATCAAATTATCCAACAACTTATTTCTGCCAATATTTTGACGAATTAACTAGCAGATTGCTGTTCATTTTCTTGGCTAATTAAGGTCTTCATCAACAGTTCATAAGCCCTGGACCCTCTACTCGAAGCGTCATAATCACAAATTGCCAAGCCTTCATTGCTGGCATCACGTAATTTTGTATCGACAGGTATCGCAGAATGCCAAATATTACCTTCATAACGACTTCTTAATGTTCGCAAACATTTTTGAGAAGCTTGAGTTCTCCGGTCAAACATAGTCGGCACAACTGTATATAAAAAATCCTGTTGCCGAGACTTCATGACCATATCAAGTGTATGAACCATACGCTCTAAGCCAGTAAGTGCTAAATATTCAGTTTGAACAGGTATAATCAATCGCTTACAGGCCGCGAGAGCATTAATCATTAATACGCCCAACAACGGCGGGCTATCAATCAATACGTAATCATAGTCATCCCATACCTGAGCCAGGGTTTTTGAAATAACCAGCCCCATACCTTCTTGCTGGCTGATATTCCGCTCAAGAGTCGCTAAAGCAGAACTGGAAGGGATCATCTTCATCCCATCATGGCTTGTATCCACCACTATTTTTGCTGGCAAACCCTGAGGTATTTTCCCTTTATGACAGAATAAGTCATAAATACTTTTTTCCATCTTATCGGGGTTATAGCCAAAATAACTGGTCAAAGATCCTTGAGGATCCAAATCCAATAGCAGCACCCGATTTCCTGCCGAGGCAAGAAGTGCACCTAAATTCACTGTTGATGTAGTTTTACCTACACCACCTTTCTGATTGGCAACAGCCCAAACGTGCACAACCCTGCTCCTCTTTGCATATTCCAGCAAATATAATTGTTAAGCCTACTTTACTTAATGCAATTTAAATGCCAGGCATCATTAAAGTTTGTTCGATACTATATTATCGGCAAATTTTAAATTTAGATAAGACAATCAAAGAAATTAATTCAATTTGTTTCTATAACTATTTAATTTACTTGCAAATTTCGACCAATCTTTTTGCGATTTCATCAAGAGGAACTATATTTTCAGCCAGATTCGCCCTTACAATAGCTGACGGCATTCCATCGATCACACAGGTGCGTCCTTCCTGAGCCCAAATATGAGCACCACGATCTTTAAGCATTCTTGCACCTTCCTTGCCATCACTTCCCATTCCGGTCAGTACAGCGGCTAGCAAGTTGCTAGAATAATATTTAGCAGCACTACCAAATGTAATATCAACACTAGGCTTATAATTAAGTCTCTCATCTCCAGCTAGAATACGAATTTTATTCTTTGCTGACAGCATCATCTGTTGACCACCTGGTGCAAGCAATGCTTGTCCAGGCTTTATCATGTCTCCATCTGATGCTTCTTTTATAGAAATTTTGCACTTTGCATTTAAACGCTCGGCAAATGCACCGGTAAACGCACCTGGCATATGCTGAATCATTAAAATAGGTACAGGAAAGCTAGCAGGTAGCTCAGTAAGAATTGTCTGTAAAGCGACTGGACCACCAGTACTTGTACCCAATAAAATAAGATCTGGCTTCGTTTTGCCATAATTTATAAAGGGTTTTGTGCCAGAAACGGGCTTGGGTTTCTTAGCAGCACTTGAACTACCAACAGGTCTAGCTCTGCGATAGTTCTTAGCCACAGCAAGAATTTTTTCGATAAGTTGAACTCGAAGCTTACTATCTGGATTAGAAACATTTTCGTAACCTTTGGGTAAAAAATCAAGCGCTCCAGCATCTAAAGCGTCTAGAGTTACCTTTGCTCCTGAATGAGTCAATGACGAAAACATTAGAATCGCCGTTGGCGACTTCTGCATAATTTCTTTCACAGCTGAAATGCCATCCATTAAAGGCATCTCATAATCCATCGTAATTACATCAGGCTTGAGCTTTAGGGAAAGAGCAATCGCTTCTTTTCCCTGGGCAGCCTCTCCCACAACCTCCAATTCTGGATGTTGATTGATAATAGATTTTATTTGACGTCTAAAAAAAGCTGAGTCATCAACAATTAGAATTCGATAGGTCATTTATGCACCATTCGTTAAATATGTTTAGGCATAATACTTTAAAAGACTGGGAACATCCAAAATCAACGCAATCCTGCCATCTCCGGTAATTGTAGCTCCAGACATACCAGGGGTACCATGTAGCATCTTACCCAGAGGTTTAATGACTACTTCTTCCTGGCCAACCAATTGATCAACCACAAAGCCAACGCGAAGGTTTCCAATCGAAACTACGACTACATGAGCTGTTTTTTCTTTATCACCTTCAGTATCTGTGACCAAATCTGACAGCTTATCAGTCATCCACTTACCCAGATGATATAACGGAATTGCCTTACCTCTAACCAACACGACTTCTTTACCATCAACGACATTGGTTTTACTAATGTCCAGATGAAATATTTCACTCACATTCACTAAAGGTAGCGCAAAGGCTTGATCATGTAACATGACCATCAGAGTTGGCATAATAGCCAGAGTTAAAGGAACCTTAATGAGCACTTTGGTTCCAACGCCCATTTCACTTTCAATATCAACGGATCCATTCAGCTGTGTGATTTTTGTTTTTACAACATCCATCCCAACACCACGACCAGACACGTCTGAAATTTTTTCTTTTGTTGAGAAACCAGGAGCAAATATCAAGGCATAACATTCACCATCAGATAATCGATCTGCTGATTCCTGATCCATCATTCCTCGTTTAACGGCAAGCCCCCGTAACTTCTCTGCATCCATACCGGCACCATCATCTTCAATCATGAGAAGTATATGATCACCTTCTTGCTGTGCAGATAACACTATTTTGCCTGTTCGCGACTTACCATTTTGTTCTCGAACATCAGGCATTTCAACACCATGATCTACCGAATTTCGAACCAGATGCACTAATGGATCGGACAAAGCCTCTACCAAATTTTTATCAAGATCTGTTTCTTCACCAATCAATTCAAGATTAATTTCTTTTTTAAGACTTCGAGCCAGGTCACGCACAACTCGGGGGAATCGACCAAACACCTTCTTAATAGGCTGCATTCTGGTTTTCATAACAGAAGCTTGCAGGTCAGCTGTTACTACATCCAGATTGCCAACAGCTTTTTGCAAACCTTCATCGCTATATTGAGCTCCTAGCCTTACCAGTCGGTTTCGGACTAACACCAATTCACCCACCATATTCATAATGTCATCAAGGCGCTTGGTATCTACCCGGACGGTAGTTTCCTGAGCAGCGGGTGTTTTTTCAGTTGCTACTTTTTTGGTCGCTAATTTTGGCGGTTCTACTGGAGCCGATACTGTCTCACTTTCTACAGGTTTGGCTTTTTTAACTACCGGTTTTTTAACCTTAGGTTTAGTGTCTTTGGCAACAGGCCCTTGTTTAGGTATCTTGGGTTCAGTTTTAGGCGTTGAAGCAGCAGAACCGGAATCATCCGTTGCTCCTTTAAACTGACCTTTTCCATGCAATTGATCTAATAAGGCTTCAAACTCTTGGTCAGTAATTTCATCCGAGTCATTTTCAGAATCGGCAGACTCAGGCTTATTGGAAGGCTCCGCCGCTGATTCGGTTTCAGGCGCAGCACTGAACTTTCCTTTACCATGTAATTGATCAAGCAGGGTTTCAAATTCATCATCAGTAATTTCATCAGAATCATTCTCAGAAGCTGATGGATCAGACGCTTTGGAAGCCTCTACCGCTGACTCGGTTTCAGCCACTGCACTAAATTTTCCTTTGCCATGTAACTGATCAAGTAATGTTTCAAATTCATCGTCTGTAATATCGTCTGAATCAGTATCACTTACTGGTTCAGTAGAGAGGGTATCATTTTTTATATCTGAAGATTGATTGACTTCACTATTTCCTGCAGGACTGATGGCATCAAGAATTTGTTCATATTCGGTGTCGGTGATGTCATCTCCTGCACGACCCTCTGAGATCAAACCACTGTCAGCTGTATCAGCTTCTAACGCAACCACATCGTCAGATTCATCACCAGGTTCTTCTTCATCAACGGGTTCTTCTTCAGCAACCACCTCATCCTCGGATTCAGGCTTTGCAAACACATCTAATTGTTTTAATAATGCTGGATCTGCGGCTGTCGGATCATCTCCGTTCTGTACTTCTGTAAACATTTCATTAACAGAATCTAAAGCTTGCAAAACGCAATCCATTAACTCTGGCGTCACGCTTCGCTCACCTTTTCGCAGAATATCGAATACATTTTCTGCAATATGGCAGCATTCTACCAATGCATCTAACTGTAGAAAACCTGCTCCACCCTTTACGGTATGAAAACCTCTAAAAATAGAGTTAAGTAAATCAGCGTTGTCCGGGGCTTGCTCCAACTCAACTAACTGCTCGCTTAATAACTCAAGGATTTCACCAGACTCTACTAAAAAGTCTTGGAGGATTTCTTCATCAAGTTCAAATGACATTGCTAAACTCCTTAAAACCCTAAGCTTGAAAGCAAATCATCGACATCGTCTTGATTTGACATTACTTCTTCAGTTGTCGTTTCAACCATCTGTGGCCCGTGCCCCTTGTTTGGGTCAACATCAACTTTCTTTTTATCAACCTGGTGTACAATTCCGGTTATAGATTCAACCTGACTGGCCATATAGATCAGATCTACCAGGCTGGATTCAACTTCTTTCACTAATCCGGTAACTTTTTGAATAACCTGTCCGGTTAAATCCTGAAAATCCTGAGCTAATAGAATTTCAGAAAACTGATTATAAAGTTTTGTAGACTGCGTATCTGTAGTACTAAGAAACTCATCCATTTCCCAATAGAGCGCCCTAAATTCTTCCGCTGATAAATCACGGTCAATTAGCTTTTTCCATCGCACTCTAAGTTCTCTCACCTCTTCCCCGATACCATTGGCTAAAGGCATACCTTCTTCAACAAGGTCCATCGTTTTATTAGCTGCTTTTTCAGTCATCTTGACCACAAAATCAAGTCGATCAGTAGCGTCTTTCATATCAGACAAAGATTCTGGCACTTCTGAATCTACTGACGTCGTTCCTTCATGATCAATATGAAAATTATGAATAGCGGTATGCAATGCGCGAGTTAATCTTCCCACTTCATTGTACAGGCTCTGATCTCTGGCTTCCTGTAGGGATTTAATTACGGCGACAGCTTCGTTTAACTCACCTTCATTCAAACGCTGCTGTAGTTCTTCCGTCTTTTCACGCAACAAACTTTCGAATTCTGATTTATAGTTATCTGCATTTAGCCGGTCCATTTAGAAGCGCCTCAGGGGTTATCAACTCGTTCAAAGATTTTTTCAATCTTCTCTTTTAAGGCTGCAGCAGTAAAAGGCTTAACCACATACCCATTAACACCCGCCTGAGCTGCAGCAACGATTTGGTCCCGTTTGGCTTCTGCAGTAACCATAAGTACCGGTAACGTCTTCAAGCGGTCATCAGCTCTGACTTTCTGAAGCAACTCTATGCCCGTCATCCCTGGCATATTCCAGTCTGTCACCAGAAAATCATAATCACCACTCTGCAACATCGGCCAGGCACTAGTACCATCATCTGCCTCAGCAGTATTGGTAAAGCCCAAGTCTCTTAACAGGTTCTTGATAATCCTTCTCATTGTAGAGAAATCATCTACAACCAGAATTTTCATATTTTTATCCAAGGCCGCCTCCCACTTCTTTATGACGCCTAAATTTAGGTACCTTTAAATAATCAATATTAGTAGTGATCAGGATTAATAAAATCACGGCAGTATTATTGATTACCTCATTTATGGATTATACATTGAATATGAACTTCAACCACATAGATCAAAGATAAAAACACTGCCAGATCTAATAGTTATTTCGTTCAGTTGAGAAAAAACTTTAACTACTTCAGGTTATTTATTAACAAATAACCACAATTTACAGCTAAAACTGCCATAACCAGACGACAATCAATCCACGTCATCTGTTTGTAGTTCACTCATACTATCATCTATCCTACCATTCCAGCTCTAAATTTCATGACTCTTGCCAATTACCGAGCCTAACTCGCAAACGTCCTGCAGCCTGAGAGTGAATTTGACTAACCCTGGATTCACTCACACCCAGAACTTCACCGATTTCTTTTAAATTTAGTTCTTCATCATAGTAAAGCGACAATACTAATTGCTCTCGCTCCGGCAATGACTTAATGGCTTCAATAATATTTTGATGGAGCTTAACTTGCTCTACCTTGTCTTCAGGAGATTTATCCTGAGGACCACTGGATTCAACTTCTGAACTTGCATCTCCGTTACCAGTAGATAGCATCTCTTCAAATGAGTATAGTCGAGATCCTTGAGAATCTTGAAGTAAAAGATAGTAAGCATCAAGAGTTATCCCAAGTTCATCGGCAACCTCCTGATCATGTGCATCCCTACCTTCTCGAGATTCAACATGATGGATGGCTGTTGAAATTCGGCGACCATTGCGATGTACACTTCTGGGCACCCAGTCCCCCTTACGAACCTCATCGAGCATGGCTCCCCTGATACGAATTCCCGCATAGGTTTCAAAAGCTGCACCCTTGCTTTGATCGTAATTTCTGGCTGCTTCAAACAAACCAATCATTCCAGACTGAACCAGATCATCAACCAATACACTATCTGGCAGTCGACCTTTTAAGTGATGAGCAATTCTTTTTACCAGTGAAGCGTGTTCATTCACTAACTGTTCAAGCGTAGGACCTGTAGTCTCATACATAGCATTACCGCGGGTTAATGTTGTCAATTGGATGCAACTCCTTCAATAAGGCGCTCAACAAAAAACTCCAGATTACCCTTTGCATTTCGGGGTAGAGGCCAATTAACAACCTGACTGGCAATCGCTCTATAAGCTTGCGCAGCTCTACTTCTGGGATACATCTCGCAGATAGCCTTTTGTCTTTGCACTGCTTTTCTAACGTGCTCATCAAAAGGAACAGCTCCAACATACTGCAGCGTCACATCTAAAAATCTATCTGTAACGTTGGATAACTTTAAGTATAGCTGCCTTCCTTCTTGTGGGCTCCTAACCATATTTGCAACAATTCTAAAACGGTCTATCTGACAGTCTTTATGCAAAATTTTCATCAGTGCATAGGCATCAGTTACAGAAGTAGGCTCATCACAAACGACTACCAAAACTTCTTGGGTAGCCCTTACAAAAGTCGTTACGATTGAAGAAATTCCCGCAGCAGTGTCGACAATCAACACATCGACATCAGTACTAATATCACTAAATGCACGAATAATACCGGCATGTTCATGCTCACCAATATTAGCCATTTTACTGGCACCCGATGACGCAGGGATAATTTTAATACCTGATGGACCTGTAATCATGATGTCATCCAGACTACAGTCACCTGCCAATACATCCTCAATTGTTTTATTGGGTGAAAGGCCGAGCAATATGTCAATGTTTGCCAGGCCCAGGTCAGCATCCAGCACAACAACTCGCTTTCCAAGATCCGCCAGGCTGACAGCCATGTTTACAGCAACATTACTCTTGCCAACACCACCTTTTCCGCCTGTCACTGCTATTACCTGAACCGGATTATTCATATTGATATCTGCCTACCCTTTACTGAATTTCTTTAAACTTATTTAAAAGTAGTTAATTAGAAATTTGCAATCATTCTCATATCACTTCCAAACTTTTCTGACATTCTATCAGTCTTACCCACCAGTGTCCGAACAAGCTGGCCAGGATTTACCATATGAAGATCCTCAGGGATTTTCTGCCCATTACTCCAGTATGCTATAGGTAATTGCTCCTGAATGACGACCGACAAAACACTTCCGGCTTCTGGACATTCATCAACCTTACTCATTACCACTCCTGCAACCTGTAAGAATTCGTTTGCTCGAATATCTCTTTGCAAAGCTGGGTATGATGCCGAACAAGGCATTACGGCTAATGATTTAATACGTTTAACAAGACGTCCGCTCTCTAACTGACGCGAAAAGTATTCTTTACCGATAAAGCTTCCACAGGTATCGATCAAAATCAGCTTTTTCCCCTGATTGGCCCCTAATATACTGTCAAGAGACTCTGTACCCGTCGGAACTGCGAAATCACATTTAAGAATTTTAGACATCGCTTTTAAACCATCCTGACTACCCACCTTAAATTTATCCAACGTAATCAGCAGTAGGTCATGTGCACCATTCTCCATGACAAATCGAGCCGCCATTTTACTCAGAGTGGTGGTCTTGCCACTACCTGTCATACCAACAAAGGCGTATATCCCACCCTTCTTGACAGGGTCAACCTTAAACGATTCTATCAAAGCCGCAAGTCTGGACTGCACTGTGCTCCATGCACGTTGAAATTCTACTCTACCGTCTAGCCCCTGCGTTAGATCTTCTATCAAGGGTGACGAAAATCCTTTATCTTCAAGACGGTTAACCATGGTTTCAAGTACTGCCTTCTCACCCCACTGAGGTCGAAAGTCTTGAGTTTTTTTATGATTAACCAACTGTTCACTCTGTGACTCAAGCAAACTTTTTAAATCCTGAATCTCAGACTGCATTCGCTGCAGCTCACCAGTTTGCTCTTTAGAAATAATATTAGCCTGGTGATCATTCGCCTTCAGAGTATTTAATTCATGTTGAAGATAAGCTGACGACTGAGATTTTGTTGCTGATTGCGACTGGAAACGAGGAGAATTGGAAACACCTGCTAACTGCTTTGACTTAGCTTGATTCTTTTTGCCTAACGGTCCTATATTCGCTAATAACTCAGCCATTTCAGCTTTAGTTGTAGGCTGGCGACCATTAGCCATATTTTTAATAATATCGTTGCTACCGGTATCTTGAGTGGCGGCATAAGAATAGGTTTCGATCACTTCGTCGCCTTCTTCGATTGCAGCCATTATTTCAACACCACCCTGGACCTTTCGGTTCGAAAGAATGATTGCATCATCGCCAAAGTCTTCCGAAATTTTCTTTAGACCTTCTGACATTGATTTCGCGTAAAACATTTTAGTTTTCATATTCTTCCTCAACAATCTACCCCACCCCGGATAGATTAACGACCTAATGTAGCAACGATAGTGATCTGTTTGTTATCCGGAACTTCTCTATACGATAAAACGGTAAGTCCGTTAACACTGTGTCTTGCAAATCTTGCCAGCATCATTCTGATTGGATTACTGACTAACAATACTGCTGGCTTACCTTGCATTTCTTGCTGCTGAGTTGCTTCTGTTAACGATTGTTGCAATCTTTCAGCTAAACCAGGCTCCAACATAACGGATTCAACCATTCCGTCTTGTGCTGACTGCTGCACAGTACGAAGCAAGATTTGTTCCAATTCCTTATCAAACGTAATAACCGGGAGTTCAGGCTCGTGTCCAATGATATTTTGAACAATCATTCGACTTAATCCCACCCTTGCTGATGCAGTCAAAGCGTCAGGGTCTTGACTCCTGGGCTGCATATTCGTCAAAGCTTCGGCGATGGTCCTAATATCGCGAATAGGCACCTCTTCAATTAACAGGTTCTGCAATACCTTTAATAATAAACTCACGGTTACCGTATTTGGCACCAACTCTTCTGCTAATTTAGGTGAATTTTCGGCTAACCGTTCAACCAATTTCTGTACTTCTTCATGGCCTAATAACTCTTGAGCATGTTTAAATAAAATATGATTAATATGAGTTGCCACAACAGTAGAAGCGTCTACAACAGTATAACCCAAGGTTTGTGCCTTATCTTTTTTCGCGGAATCTATCCAGATTGCATCCAGACCAAATGCAGGATCTTTGGTTTCAATGCCATCTAATATTCCAAAAACCTGTCCTGGATTAATTGCAAGGTCCTTGTCAGGATGAATCTCTGCTTCAGCAATAGTTACACCCATCAGAGTCACACGATAAGCATTTGGCATCAGGTCAAGATTGTCGCGAATATGAATACTCGGAATTAAAAATCCAATCTCCTGAGAAAGCTTTTTTCTAATTCCCTTTATCCGCCCCAGAAGCTGACCACCCTGAGAACGGTCAACCAAAGGAATCATTCGATAACCCACCTCAAGGCCCACCATATCTACTTGCTGTACATCCTCCCAACTTAATTCCTTATTTTCCTGCTCCAGGCTACCCAGCTGTGCACCAGCTGCACCGCCCGATCCTCCTGCACCACCAGGGCTACCATCTGGAGTACCAGCACCACCTTTTGAAGACCCCGCCATAGCGGTAGTCGAAGCATGTTGTTTACGGTAAATCAACCAGGCACCCAGGGCTCCCAAGGTAGCCATTATTAAGAAAACCGTATGGGGCATACCGGGTATAACACCCACTATGAAAAGAACAGCAGAAGAGATACCTAATGCTTCAGGAGTTGCAAACATCTGATTAAAAATCTGATCACCCATTTGTTCGCTATTACTATTTCGGGTAACCATGATCGCAGCAGCTGTAGATAACAGTAACGAAGGAATTTGAGCGACCAGACCATCACCAATGGTCAACAAAGCATACTTTTCAACAGCCTCTCCAAAAGGTAAGGAATACTGTAAAACACCGATGGCGATTCCACCCACAATGTTAATGACAAGAATCAAAATACCAGCAACTGCATCACCACGAACAAATTTTGAGGCACCGTCCATAGATCCGTAAAAATCCGCCTCATTGGCAATATCTGCTCTTCTTGCCTTTGCAGTATCGGCATCAATTAAACCTGCGTTCATATCAGCATCGATTGCCATCTGTTTACCTGGCATAGCATCCAAGGTAAAACGCGCACTAACTTCAGATACTCGCCCCGCACCCTTGGTTACAACCACAAAGTTAATAATCATCAAGATACTAAAAACAACGAGACCAACCGCATAGTTACCACCAATTAAAACTTCACCAAAGGCTTCAATCACCTTACCCGCAGAATCGCCTCCCTCATGACCATACATAAGAACAACGCGGGTACTGGCGACATTTAGAGAAAGCCGAAGCAAGGTAGACACCAGAATAATGGATGGAAAAACAGCAAAATCCAGTGGACGTAGCACGTAGATAGTGACCAGCAAGACCACAATCGCTAATGCAATATTGAAGGTAAAAAACACGTCCAATAACATCGGTGGCACAGGTAGTGTCATTAATCCCAAAAGAATCAACAACAAAAGAGGCACACCCAAGTGACCAGAAACCAGGGGTAGACCATGAGTTTTAATCCCAGAAGCCATCTCTCGCCGAGACATCGACCTTAGGTTTTTTAAAGCTGAGAAATCCATAATAGCCATAGAAATTTACGCGTCACTTTATTGGCAGATCAATTAAATAAATATTCATTTTTGATTAATATGCAATATAAAGGCCTAAAAATTAAAAAGCGGCAAAAAGGCGGCAAATTTTTTCCTACCTACCTTTATTTAGCCCCGTGATTTCCGACATAAAACCCATGAATATGCTACTAATCACCTAGACCTTTTTTCTTAACATTTTGGACAAATTACACTACACTTGCCGTCAAATTTATCGACTAGTTGCTGGTCTTGGCTCTGGGTTTCAAAAATGAACAAATTGAATCACCAGTCGACAACTAAAAAGAGCCCTTAAAAGCTAGACCGGCGCGTAAGGAGAAGAGATGTTAGAAAATTATCGTAAGCATGTAGAAGAAAGAGCTGCACAGGGTATTGTGCCTAAGCCATTGAATGCTGACCAGGTATCTGAATTAATTGAATTATTAAAAGCCCCACCAACAGGTGAGGAAGAAACTCTACTAGAACTGATATCTGAACGCGTTCCTCCTGGCGTTGATGAAGCAGCTTATGTAAAAGCCGGATTTTTAACAGCTATCATCAAAGGTGATGCATCTAGCCCCATCATTGACTCAAAAATAGCTGTAAAACTACTAGGAAACATGCACGGTGGTTATAACATTGAAACCCTGGTTGGATTGCTGGATAACACCGAACTGGCTGAATTAGCGGCTGAAGAACTAAAGCATACACTGCTTGTTTTTGACGCATTCCACGATATAAAAGATAAGATGGATGCAGGTAATAACTATGCTAAAGCTATTATGGAAAGTTGGGCTGCTGCTGAATGGTTTACCAACAGAGATTCGGTTGCAGAATCTATAAAGGTTGCCATCTTTAAAGTGACTGGCGAAACCAATACTGACGACTTGTCTCCAGCTCCGGATGCCTGGAGTCGCCCGGACATTCCATTGCATGCCTTAGCCGCCTACAAAATGACTCGTGACGGTTTGACGCCTGAAGAGCACGGTGTAAAAGGCCCTATAAAGCAAATTGAAGAACTGAATGCTAAAGGTATTCAAGTTGCGTTCGTCGGTGATGTTGTAGGTACAGGCTCTTCACGTAAATCAGCAACTAACTCTGTTTTATGGTTCTTCGGTGAAGATTTACCGGGCGTTCCAAACAAACGCGGTGGCGGTATTTGTATTGGTGGAAAGGTTGCTCCTATTTTTTACAATACGATGGAAGATGCTGGTGCCCTGGTTTTTGAAGCACCGGTTGATGATCTTAACATGGGTGATGTTGTTGAAATTCGTCCATACGACGGCAAGATTTTAAATGAAAGCGGAGACGTTATTTCCGAATTCGCGCTGAAATCTGATGTTCTTCTTGACGAAGTACAGGCTGGTGGTCGAATCAACCTGATTATTGGTCGCGGATTAACGCAACGTGCCCGTGAAGCATTGAACCTGGGTACATCCGAGTTATTCAGAGAACCAACTCAGCCTGCAGATTCGGGTAAAGGGTATACACTGGCTCAAAAGATGGTTGGTAAAGCATGTGATACTGCCGGTGTTCGCCCTGGTACCTATTGCGAACCCAGGATGACCACAGTCGGATCACAGGATACTACCGGTCCTATGACGCGTGACGAATTGAAAGATCTTGCTTGTCTGGGTTTCTCCGCTGATTTGGTTATGCAGTCTTTCTGTCACACTGCGGCCTATCCAAAGCCGGTTGATATTGACACCCAGCACACCCTTCCTGATTTCATCATGAATCGTGGTGGTGTATCCCTGCGTCCAGGAGACGGTATCATCCATAGTTGGTTGAACCGTATGCTACTACCCGACACTGTGGGTACTGGTGGTGATTCACATACCAGATTCCCAATGGGTATTTCGTTCCCTGCTGGTTCTGGTCTGGTTGCATTCGCTGCAGCAACAGGTGTTATGCCACTGGATATGCCTGAATCTATTCTCGTTCGCTTTAAAGGAAAGATGCAACCTGGTATCACATTACGTGACCTGGTTCATGCCATCCCTTATTACGGCATTAAGCAAGGTTTACTAACCGTTGAAAAGAAAGGCAAGAAGAATGCTTTCTCAGGCCGAATCCTTGAAATTGAAGGCTTGAATGAACTGACAGTGGAACAGGCATTTGAACTTTCAGATGCATCTGCTGAGCGCTCAGCTGCTGGCTGCACCATTCAGTTGTCTGACGATTCGGTGAAAGACTATCTTGAATCCAATATCGTAATGTTACGTTGGATGATCGCTAATGGTTATGGTGACCCTAGGACACTAGCTCGTCGCGCAGAAGCTATGGAAGCCTGGTTAGCAAACCCAAGCCTGATGAAAGCTGATGCAGACGCTGAGTATGCTGAAATCATTGAAATTGATTTGGCGGATATCAATGAGCCTATCGTTTGTGCACCAAATGATCCGGATGATGCACGTTTACTGTCTGATGTTGCCGGTAGCAAGGTCGATGAAGTTTTCATTGGTTCCTGTATGACGAACATTGGTCACTTCCGTGCAGCAGGTAAGTTACTGGACGCACACAAAGGTGAGCTTGCAACCCGACTATGGCTGTCTCCTCCAACAAAAATGGATCAGGCACAGTTGATGGAAGAGGGTTATTACAATATTTACGGTAGAGCCGGAGCCAGAACAGAAATGCCAGGTTGTTCATTGTGTATGGGTAACCAGGCGCGTGTTGCAGCTAACTCGACTGTTTTGTCTACTTCAACTCGTAACTTTCCGAACCGATTAGGTGATGGTGCCAATGTTTACCTTACCTCTGCTGAACTAGCCAGTGTCGGTGCAATCCTTGGAAGAATACCAACGCCTGATGAATACCGGGAATATGCAACCAAGATAGACTCCATGGCATCTGATGTATATCGTTACCTGTCATTTAACAATATGGATAAGTTTGTATCAGCAGCGAGTTCAATCATCGCATCTGACGCCTAGTTCAAAACTTGTTAATTCAAAGGGCCGCATAATGCGGCCTTTTTTTTAATCAAAACTCTTAAAGAAATATTTCTTATTTTCATCTAGACTACTTATAAAGCTTCATTCAAATAATCTCTAAAAAAGTAATAACAATAACTATGTCTATCTCAATATTAATATGTGACGACTCCAGTTTTGCAAGAAAGCAAGTATTAAAGGCACTGCCTTCAGACTGGCAGACGAATGTTTTTCAAGCAACAAATGGATCAGAAGCCGTTCAAATGATTCCGGAAAAGAACATTGAATTACTGTTTCTGGATCTAACTATGCCAATAATGGACGGTTACGAAGTACTTGATCACCTAAAGAAAACCGACACAAACTGTTTTGTCATTGTCATTTCGGGCGATATCCAACCTGATGCTGTTGAACGGGTCAAAAAATTAGGAGCTATTGGCTTCATTAAGAAACCCGTCAATAAAGAAGAAATCGAAACTTTGCTCGTCGAATTTGGTCTTTTAGTCAGGCAACCACTATGAGCACTTCCGAATTAAGTGAAGACTACCGCGATTGTTTCCAGGAAATCACTAACGTGGCTATGGGACAAGCAGCTGATAAGCTTGCACGTTTTTTGGATGTATTTATATTATTACCGGTTCCTAATGTAAACATGCTTCAGCCCAGCGAACTTGCTATGGCGTTGAGCGCCGTAAACCATGATGAAAGTGTTTCGGCGGTTTGTCAGGGGTTTATTGGTAGCGGAATCGCTGGTGAAGCCATGCTAATTTTCAACGATTCGACATTTCAGGAAATTGCTGATCTGATGAATGCAGACTCTGATGATTCAAATCAACTTGAGTTAGAAATTTTAATGGATACGGCCAACATACTGATTGGCACTTTTTTAACGGGATTAGCTGAGCAGTTAGAGGTTCGTTACAGCCTGGGACAGCCCTCTGTATTAGGACGCCATGTAAACATTGAAGATCTCATTAAAATCAATGAAAAACGCTGGAAGCAAACTCTCGCTATTGAGATTAATTACAAAATAGAAGGCTCTAACATCAACTGTGACCTATTAATATTATTTACTGATGATTCACTCAATATACTTAAGCAGAAAGCGGATTACTTGCTCGAATGATAAACTCAGAAGAATTTACGGCAATGCACTGGCTCATGGATATCGTCCAAAATGTCGATGCGGGCTTATTGGTATTAAATCGCGAATATGAAATTGAAGCCTGGAATGGCTTCATGGAAAATCATAGTGGATTAATGGCCGAGCAAGTCAGAGGTAAAAATATTTTTAATGTCTTCCCCGAAATTGACAAAAAGTGGTTTTTACAAAAAGCAGAACCGGTATTTATACTGAATAATCGCGCATTCACTACCTGGGAACAACATACCAAGCTTTTTCATTTTAAAAACTACCATCCCATTACCGGTATCGTTGACTACATGTACCAAAACATCACAATATCGCCAATAAAATCAGTCCGCGGTGTAACCGATAAGATTTCCATTATTGTCTATGATGTGACAACTGTCGCCGTCAATAAACTATTACTGGCAGAGGCCAACCAAAAACTGGAACGGCTCGCTCAACGAGATAGCCTGTCCGGGTTAAATAATCGCAGGCACTGGGAAACCCTAATAGAAAATGAATTTTTACGCTGTAAACGCTCTAAAATTAATGCATCTTTACTGATAATCGATATCGACGATTTTAAACAGATTAATGATAACTTTGGACACTCTTGCGGAGACTCTGTCATCCGGGATGTCTCTAATCAAATTCGATCTTGTCAACGTGAAACAGATTACTCCGGCCGATATGGCGGTGAGGAATTTGCAATCATATTACCGGATACCTCAGTACAGCAGGCTTTAAACCTGGCTGAGCGTTTAAGAAAACAAATTGAGGAACAGTCTTTTATGATCAATGGTGAACAGCAAAGTGTCACCATAAGTTTGGGGCTTGCCGAATTCAATCCAGAATTTAAAGATCATATTGAATGGATCAATGCAGCTGATAGTGCAATGTATGAGTCAAAGAAACAGGGTAAAAATAAAGTTACTATCAATAAACAACAAAACAGCTAGCATTGAATCTTAGAAAAGTCAGACCAGCATCCAGCTGGCCTTATTTATTTTAGCCTACCCATTTCCGCGCATTATGGAACATCTGCATCCACGGACCTTCATCACCCCAGTTATCTGGATGCCAGCTATTAGTCAGGGTTCTCACCACTCGTTCTGGATGAGGCATCATAATGGTCACGCGACCCGAAGCACTCGTAAGGCCTGTAATGCCTTCTGGCGAGCCATTTGGGTTATAGGGGTATGCTGTTGAAACTTGCCCCCTATTATCAACATACTTCATAGCTACCGACTTAGATTCAGTCGATGCAGTCAAAGCTTCTAATGAGGCATACTCTGCACGCCCTTCACCGTGTGCCACAGCTATGGGAATCCGGCTACCTGCCATTCCTTTTAATAAAACAGATGCAGATTCCTGAACCTCCACCAATACAGTACGGGCTTCAAACTGTTCAGACTCATTTTTAACAAAATGAGGCCAGTGTTCTGTACCTGGTATAATTTCATGCAGGTTACTCAACATCTGACAACCGTTACATACTCCTAACGCAAAGGTATCTGACCGCTCAAAGAAAGACGAGAATTGCTCTCTGGCATAGGTGTTAAACAAAATTGATTTTGCCCAACCTTCGCCGGCACCCAGAACATCACCGTAAGAAAAACCACCGCAGGCCACCAAGCCTACAAAATGATCAAGTGATACGTTCTGAGATAAGACATCACTCATATGTACATCAATAGCTTCGAATCCCGCATTGTAGAACGCTGCCGCCATTTCGAGCTGTCCATTAACACCCTGCTCTCTTAAAATAGCGACTCTGGGACGACTACCAGATGATATATCGGCACTAAATGCTTCATTTTCGAACAACACCTGAGCATTAAGTCCTGGATCAGCAGCATCCAACCAACGATCATATTCTTCATCAGCACAGTCTGCGTTGTCTCGAATTCTTTGAATTTGGTAAGACGTTTCCCACCACCAACGAATTAACTGAGTACGGGCAAACGCCATTAACTCTTCATTCTGGTGGCTGATACGTACAAAATCATCATCGTTCAATTGTCCAATGACTGAACTGCAATCCCCCAATCCAGCTGCGTTCAGCTGCGTTAAAACAAATTCAGTATCAGATTGCTTAACCTGAATGACAGCACCTAATTCTTCGTTAAACAGAATCTCAACAACAGAGCCTGCAGTGTCTGCAATCAGATCCAAATTAATATCAATACCAACACGACCAGCAAAAGACATTTCACATAGAGTTGTAAATAGTCCACCATCTGAACGATCATGATACGCCAGAAGCTTATCATCCTGCATTAGCCCCTGAATCACGGCAAAGAATGATTTCAGATCCTCTGCATCGATCACATCAGCTGGTGTGTTACCCAGGTTGTTATATACCTGAGCTAGTGCTGACGCTCCAAGACGATTTAAACCACGCCCCAGATCAATTAAAATAAGATCCGACTCTCCCTGATCTGTTTTAAGCTCCGGGGTAACGGTTTTTCGAACATCAAGGACAGGAGCAAAACCGGTAATCACTAAAGATAAAGGCGAGGTAACTGACTTATCTTTATCACCTTCTTTCCAGGAAGTGTGCATTGACATAGAGTCCTTACCGACAGGAATAGCAATACCCAACTCAGGGCATAAATCCATACCAACCGTTTCCACTGTCCTGAAAAGCGCTTCATCCTGACCTTCCTGCCCCGCAGCTGCCATCCAGTTTGCCGACAACTTGATATCTGATATTTTTTCAATGCGTGTTGATGCCAGGTTCGTGATAACCTCACCGACAGCCAGACGACCTGAAGCTGGTGCATCCAATACGGCTACAGGAGTCCTTTCACCCATAGCCATAGCTTCACCACTGCTGCTATTTAATGTCGTCGTCGTTACCGCTGCGTTCGCTACAGGAATTTGCCAGGGTCCCACTAACTGATCCCGAGCTACCATGCCAGTAATTGAACGATCACCAATGGTAATTAAAAAGTTTTTACTGGCCACAGCAGGTAACTTAAGAACACGTTCTGCAGCGTCTCGAAGGAGGATTCTATCTGTTTTAAATTCCGAGAACTCTCGACTCCTGGGCGTAAAGCTTCGATGCATTTGAGGTGTCTTGCCCAAAAGAACCGATAACGGCATATTGACCGGAGCATTCTCAAATAACTTATCGGTAACAATAAGATCTTTTGCTTCTGTAGCTGTGCCAATGACAGTAAAAGGAGCCCGCTCCCGGGTACATATAGACTTGAATTGAGCCAACTGATCCGGCTCAACAGCAAGAACATAACGCTCTTGTGATTCATTACACCAGACAGCCAGCGGTGTCATACTCTGTTCATCATTAGGTATGTTTCGTAATTCAAATTCAGCCCCACGACCACCATCACTGGCTAGCTCAGGAAATGCATTCGATAAGCCACCGGCACCAACATCATGAATAAAGGCAATCGGATTTTGATCACCCAAAGCCCAGCAGGCATCAATCACTTCCTGACAGCGACGTTCCATTTCAGGGTTATCACGCTGCACTGAAGCAAAATCAAGATTCTCTTGCCCTTCACCAGTTTTCATTGATGAAGCGGCGCCTCCGCCCAAGCCAATTTCCATCGCCGGACCACCCAATACAATCAAGTGACTGCCAACTGGAATACTATCCCAAGCCTTTTCCACATGTTCTTCTTTAATATTACCGAGTCCACCAGCAATCATAATAGGTTTATGATAACCCCATATTTCTGCCTGACCATCGACCAGCAGGCTCTGCTCAAATGTCCGGAAATAGCCCGTTAAATTAGGACGGCCAAATTCATTATTGAATGACGCTGCACCTAAAGGACCCTCAACCATAATATCTAATGCAGAAACAATTCGTGATGGCTTTCCATACTTACTTTCCCAAGGCTGTTCAAAACCCGGAATATTAAGATCTGATACAGTAAAGCCACATAAGCCGGCTTTTGGCTTAGAGCCCTGCCCTGTTGCACCTTCGTCTCTAATCTCGCCACCAGAGCCAGTAGCAGCGCCAGACCAGGGTGCTATCGCTGTTGGATGATTGTGAGTCTCTACCTTCATCAAAATATGAACATTCTCTGCATTAAATTCATATTTATGGGTGAGAGGATTTGGATAAAAGCGCTCCGCATGAAAACCAGCAATTACAGATGCATTATCTTTATAAGCACTTAATATGTTATCAGGAGACTTCTGACTGGTATTTTTTATCATTTTAAACAATGAATAATCTTGTCCTTCTCCTTCAATATCCCAGCTGGCATTAAAAATTTTGTGCCTGCAATGCTCGGAGTTTGCCTGGGCAAACATCATCAATTCAACATCTGTTGGATCTCTTTCAAGCCGGGTAAAATTATCGACTAAATATTCGATTTCATCTGTTGCCAATGCTAACCCCAGGACACTATCAGCCTCTTCTAAAGCTTTTCGACCTTCAGAGAGCACAGAAACTGATTTCAATGGCTGTGGTTTTGCCGATTCAAATAACGCAGCAGCACCTTTATGTTGATAGATTACAGACTGAGTCATACGATCAAAAAGCATGTTTTCAACTTCAATTAGCGTTGACGCATCCGGGGTCTCAGAAAATCGTAAGTCATAGGCAATTCCTCGCTCAATGCGATGTAATGCTTTTAATCCGCAATTGTGGGCAATATCGGTCGCTTTACTGGACCAGGGAGATAGGGTCCCTAATCTTGGCACTACGATTACCAATTTTTCAGAGAATGACTCCTGTTCACTACTAGGTCCATAGGTAAGAATTTTTTCAAGTACGTCTTGATCTAACTCGCTATATGAATCATCCCAATGAATATAATGTACAAATTCTGCATAAACATCTGTTATTTGGGAGCAGATCTGTTGCAATTGAGCAACAAGTTGCTTACGTTTAAAAGAAGAAAGTGCTGGAGCGCCTCGCAGTATTTGCATCGTTCTGAAATCCTGTGTAATCAAAAGTTCGATAGTAAGGAAAAGATGGGCGCGTATGATACCTAATCACAGATCAAAATACAGAAAATTCAATATAACAATATGTATCTATGCCAATTTTCATATTGAATATTAACCAGATGCAAGCATGAGTATTCTTTAATGACGATGGAAATTAGATACACACACCCATTTATTAAAGTGTTTTTAATCACAGCGACAGTCGTTGGGGTATATTTCGGCATTGAAAATAAAAATTTTGTTGAACGTATCCAACATCAGAATATTTTACTTGCTGTTACCCGAGAAGATCCGGTGAGTTATCAATTTGGCCAACAGGGACCCGAGGGATTTGAACTTGCTCTCACACAGGCATTTTCTGACTGGTTAGGAACTGACTTACACATCAGAGTTGAACGGAGTCATACCCAAATCTACAACGACCTACACATGGGTATTGGGCAACTGGGCGCTGCAGTTTTAAGTACAGTAGACAATACCGAATCTCTATTGTTTTCACAGCCCTATCTTGAAGTTAGCCGAGTACTTATTTACCGTGAATCCGGTACAAATTCACTTGAAGATCTTGCTGGTCAAAAGATTTTAGTACAACAAGACTCTCCCTCTGCGCAATGGTTGAACAAAAACCATGCAAATACCGTAGAAATTATACCTAAGAAAGGGACCTCTACAGACCTACTGATCGCACTTGAAAATGGTGAAGCTGCTGGTGCAGTTATGGATTCAATTGAGTTTGAAGTAGATTCAGGATATTTCCCAGAATTAAAAATAGCTGACGACCTGACAGACCCCATCCCTATTCGCTGGGCGTTTTCTGCCAACTTTGATTCAAGCCTGAGAGACGAAGCAAACCTATTTATTGCCGCTATCAAGAAGAGTGGTTTATTAAATCAGCTCATTGAGCGTTATTTTGGCACCTTGGAACAATTGAATTACTCCGGAATTAATATTTTTCAAAATAAAATTGAAACCAGACTACCCCAGTACCGATCACTATTTGTAGAGGCTGCAGCTCAATATCAGCTAGATTGGCGATTGTTAGCGGCTATCGGTTATCAGGAATCACACTGGCGACCCCGAGCCGTTTCTCCAACCGGTGTTCGCGGTATTATGATGCTGACCAGAGCAACATCAAGATCAGTCGGGGTTAAAAACAGACTCGACCCGGTTGAATCTATTTTCGGAGGGGCCAAATTTTTTGATCGACTTACCCGGGTCATACCAGCAGACATTCCCGAACCCGACAGAACCTGGTTTGCACTGGCCGCTTACAATGTAGGCTCAGGTCATCTTCAGGATGCTCGAAAATTAACCGCGAAACTTGGTTTCGACAGAGATAGTTGGCTTGATGTTATGAAACACCTGCCTTTACTCGAACAAAAAGAGTATTACAAAGATTTAAAATTCGGACGGGCCAGAGGATCAGAACCCGTTAAATATGTTCAGAACATTAGAAGGTATTATGATCTGTTACGGTGGAATTTTCCGAACGAAGGAGAGTTGGCGCCATTACCTAAAGCCTTACAACAACTGCCACCCATGGTGATAGACATACCTTCAAGCCTTTAAGTAGCTACGCCTGAATCCTAGTGGAACAAGAATTAGCAGCAAAAAGTAACCCAGGCTACCGCCAGATTTTTTTCTTATTGTTTCGTTGCAATCATTAGTCACGAAAATGGCACGAGAGCTACTAACTGAACCTGCTGTACCTGTAGTGGAAACAGTTGCGTTTGCTACTTGAGTATTTATCCAATCCGAAAACTCAGAAACATCTGTATAGACGCCTGGATAATCTGGAAGACCACAATTAATACCCCAGCTCACAATACCAACCTGCTTAAATATTCCACTACTAACTTCCTCAATTAACGGACCTCCACTATCACCCTGGCACGCATCTTTTGCGGTAGAATCATCATGGTACGCAGTGGCGCAAATCATTTTATTAGTAAGCGAATTTCCATAAATATTCTGACAAGTCTCATAATCAACAACATTCAAAACAGCTTGTTCCAAAATGTCGGGGATACTACCTACTCCAATTAGGGTATCAGTTACACCCCAACCCAACACTGAATAAGGTGAGGGACTAGAAACGGAGTAAGTTGCTTCAGTCGTAGTAATCTCAATGGGAGACTGGGAAACCGGCGCAGCTAACTTTAGAATCGCCAAATCGTTATTAACTGTTGACGATTTATAACAGGGGTGCACTTCTATTGAGTCTACTCCAATTGGCGTAGCCTCGAGGACATTATGACTTCCTATGTTCGCCGTTATTGTTGACGAACTCACGTCACTGACACAATGTGCTGCAGTAAGAACATGCTCGCTGCTAATTAATGTACCGCCACACATCGAGTGTCCAATCTCTAAGAAAACCATAAAAGGCCAGCTATCGGTGGTCGTTTCACCACCTATAACCCTGGCTTCAATATCTGTAGAGGAGATGGCAACCCCTGAAGTCAGTAATATCGAAATTAAAGCAATTTGATGCTTCATTCTCATACTTGCCTCCAAAGGTTAACCTGCAATATCTTACTGCAAACATTAACAGGCCGATTTGAATGTAAACTCAAGCTCAGCCTGACAATGGATCTCACTCTAAAAGTGAGCGACCCTTGATTGCAGCTATGCGTAATCGCAATGCATTCAATTTAATGAAGCCTTCAGCATCCGCTTGATTATAAGCACCATCATCTTCTTCAAAGGTAGCAATACTCTCATCAAACAAGCTTTGATCAGACTGACGACCAACAACCTCAACATTACCCTTGTACAGTTTTAGCCTCACCTTACCGTTAACGGGCTCCTGCGACTTGTCAATCATCTCCTGAAGCATTAATCGCTCAGGGCTCCACCAAAAACCATTATAAATAAGTTTAGCATATTTCGGCATCAGCTCATCTTTCAGGTGTGCAACCTCACGATCGAGCGTAATAGACTCTATAGCCCGATGACCTTTCATCATAATGGTACCGCCGGGCGTTTCATAACAGCCTCGGCTTTTCATACCCACAAACCGGTTTTCTACAATATCCAGCCGTCCAATACCATTCATACCACCAATACGATTCAGTTCTTCAAGCACAATTGCTGGTGATAAGTCTTTATCATCAATAGCAACGATATCGCCTTTGTGATAGGTCAATTCAATATAGGTCGCTTTATCCGGTGCATTTTCAGGGCTAACCGACCAACGCCACATAGCTTCTTCGGCTTCAGCCCAGGTATCTTCCAGAACACCGCCTTCATAAGAGATGTGTAACAGGTTTGCATCCATTGAATAAGGAGATTTCGTACCCTGCTTCGCATAGTCAACCGGTATATCGTGTTTTTCACAGTAGGCCATTAACGTTTCACGAGATGTGAGATCCCATTCACGCCAGGGGGCAATTACCTGAACACCTGGCTTCAGTGCATAGGCACCCAGTTCGAATCGAACCTGATCATTGCCCTTACCTGTAGCGCCATGAGAGATTGCATCAGCGCCCGTTTCATTGGCAATTTCGATTAGTCGTTTAGCAATAAGTGGACGAGCAATAGACGTACCTAATAAATATTCACCTTCGTAAATAGTATTTGCCCGAAACATAGGAAATACGAAATCTCGAACAAATTCTTCACGCAGGTCTTCGATGTAAATTTCTTTAATGCCAAGTGCTTTTGCTTTGGCACGCGCGGGCTCAACCTCTTCACCCTGACCCAGGTCAGCCGTAAAGGTTACTACTTCACAGTTATATGTTTCCTGGATCCATTTGGCGATCACCGATGTATCAAGACCACCGGAATAGGCCAACACCACTTTTTTAATATCAGACATTTAATTTGAGACTCTTGAGTGATTTTTCTGTAGGCACATTATGGCAAAAGCCGCAGGGTAATTGCGAATATTTTTTAATGTGACCAAGGGATTAATGCATTTTTACGATAATTTTAAGCAACACTCACCGCATTTTATGAAATGCGGTGACATGTGATAACCATACTTAAAAGACAGGGTGTTTGTTTAAAGGATCATCGGGCTGGTTTTCAATGCGTTCTAATCTAACGGTCAGCCGTCTATTCTGAGCACGGCCAGATGCAGTGTCATTGTTAGCTATAGGGTAGCGTTCACCATGATATCGAGACGTAATGATCTCTGGATCCACATCTTGAGAAATCAGGTATTCGACGGCTTTAGCAACACGCTTTTCTGCCAATCGCCTATTGTGATATCGAGTGCCATCACTATCCGTGTGTCCATCCAGGTAGATACCTGACACAAGCTTATCAGCAAGGACATAGGTCGCAACTAACTTTAGCTGTTGCTTTTGGGCAATGCTCAGTTCGTCCTGACCAGGATCAAAGGGTAAAGAAACCCGACGAACCTGATTATAATTGACCGGCAACAAGCCAGCAACGCACGCTAAATAATCACTATAATAGAGGCGAAACCTTGTCGGATTCAATTGCACCCGTATTTGATCACTTTCATAGTTGGCAGTCGCTGTAATCGTTGGAGCCATGCCGGAAACTAATTCAGCCATCATTCTGTCTGAACGTGTTGATTCTACTTTAACGGGCAATTTAGTATTTTTAACCTTAACTGAACCCAGATTTGAAGTAAGAGCATTACTTTTCCATTCCGGTGCTTCAATGACCAACGAAGCATCTCCGTCTTTCATCTGATTATAATTAGTTTCGAGATAAAATATGAGTTCTTCTCCGGCTTCTTTAAAAAATGTGCCAAAGCCATAGGTCGGTATGGGCTGCTTAAATTTACACCCAAAAATTGTTGGTTCTAATCGCCACTCAGTATTTTCCACTCCGGATTTAAAGGTTATAGCCTGAGTGAAAACCGGAAATAGCAGTAGCAAATACAATGATTTAGCAAGTTTCATAGTTTCTTCAATTCGTTTTAAATAAATATACGTTTATTTTGTCGGTAACTTTGCGTGAATCTTTAATCGGGATTACCATAGCGCCACTTGAATTAGGAATACTATCGTGACTGAAGATCAAAACGAAACGACAAAATTATCTGAACGCTTTAGAGGTTTCTATCCAGTTGTTATTGATGTTGAAACCGCTGGTTTTAATGCACAAACAGATGCACTTCTGGAAATTGCCGCTGTTACTCTAAAAATGGATGATGATGGGAAGCTGATTCCTGACCGCAGCATGAGCTTTGATGTTCAGCCATTCGAAGGTGCAAATATCGAGCAAGCCGCGCTGGATTTTACCGGAATTGATCCATTTCATCCATTTCGAGAAGCCGTTTCAGAAAAAGAGGCTTTAACCGAAATATTTCAAATGATTCGAAAAGGGCTCAAAAAGAACGCCTGCAATCGCGCTGTTGTGGTCGCACACAACGCTCACTTTGATCACGGTTTCTTAAAAGCCGCAGTAGAAAGAACAGAAATCAAAAGAGATCCTTTTCATCCCTTCTCAAGCTTTGATACGGCTAGTTTAGCAGCATTAGTATATGGTCAGACTGTCTTGGCAAAAAGTTGCCAGATTGCCGGTATTGAATTCGATAATCGTGAAGCTCACTCGGCTCTGTACGATACTGAAAAAACGGCAGAGCTATTTTGTTCTATGGTTAATAAATGGAAAAATCTGGGTGGATGGAAGGATAAAGACGACGATTTTGAAGAGTTTGATTTTTCATCTGGAAACTAAAAATTAAAAGCCCCGGCAATATAAACCCGGGGCTTTTTATTAACTCAATTAAAGATCGCTTGAGTTTTCAGAAAGGTACGACGCAACACCGTCAGAAGTATTGACCATACCCTTGTCGCCTTTTTGCCATCCAGCCGGGCAAACCTGACCATGCTCTTCAAAGAACTGAATAGATTCAATAATACGAACAACTTCATCAATATTACGTCCAAAAGGCTCATCATTAACGACCTGATGGCGTACAACACCTTTTTGATCAATAACGAAAGTGGCTCGCATAGATACACCTGCTGGATAGTAAGAGTCTCCACCATCAGAAGTGATACCATAGGCTTGGCTAATTTCGTGGCTCATATCGGCAGCTAGTGTATAACTGACCTCTCCAATACCACCATCATTAATTGCAGTGTTACGCCATGCATTATGAGTGTGGTGTGAGTCTACAGATACGGCAACCACTTCTGCACCCAATGCTTTCAACGCTTCCATTCTATGATCCAGTGCGATCAACTCAGAAGGGCAAACAAACGTGAAATCCATAGGGTAAAAGAACACAACACCAAACTTACCCTTAATCGTGTTCGCTAAATTAAAATCACCAACAATTTCACCATTACCCAGAACTGCCTGTGTGGTAAAATCCGGTGCCTTACGACCTACTAATACGCTCATAACTTTCTCCATTGTTTAATGAGTCACCCACTAATTGGCACTCATTTATTGTAGTAAAAAAATTCAGGTTTTCCTCCGAACATCCCTTCCTGACATCAAACTCGTTAAATTATATCGAATTCATACAATTGAACCAGCTCAATCTCTAATAATAGTAATAATTTTTACAAGGTTCTTAATATAGCCAGTGGTGGAATCCGGGTTACAGATGCTGTAGACAGCATACCCACGCCACCAATCAATACCATGCCAACCCAGGGACCCCATAGCCAAACCTGTAAGTGCCAGGTGAAATCCATATCAAATACCTGTGACTGTAATAAATACAATACAGATTCTGCGCCCGCTGCTCCCATTAATCCGGACAGCCAGCCCAACGAACCAAATTCGATCAGCAAACTACCTTTTACCAACGACTTTTTGGCGCCTAATGTTCGTAATATGACACTTTCTTTTATCCTATGGTCCAGAGTTGCCTGAATACTGGTAGCTAATACCAGAAAGCCAGAAATCAGGACTAAAAGCAGAATAAACTCTACAGCCAGAGATACCTGAGCAATAATGCCTCGAATTTGATTGATAATTGCATCAATTTCAACCAGGGACACCGTTGGTAAAGATCGGGCAAACTCGGTAAGCAACGGCTTTTGATCATCCTCCATCCTAAAACTGGTCATATAGCTTGCGGCTAAACCATCCAGTATTGTATTAGAAAATATGACATAAAAATTGGGCTTCAAGCTATCCCACTGAACCGTTCTTATACTGGCAATTTCGACGTCTGTTAGTTGTCCGGCAATACTAAACGTCAGATTATCTCCTAAACCAACATTTATTCCCTCAGCAAATGACTGCTCGATACTGATCAGATTCTTGGTTTCATCTCCTGGCTTCCACCATGAACCAGCAACAATTTCGTTGTCTGCCGATAATTCGTTTGACCAGGTTAAATTTAACTCTCTGCGATAATCATCACCACCACCAGTACTGGCACGCTGAATGGCTTGTTGAGCGTCCTCACCATTAATTTGAACTAGCCGACCTCTGACCATCGGATAAAACGGACTGGCTCCCAATTGATTGCTGTCGATAAACTGTTTAACACCAGCCAAGTCAGATTGAAAAATGTTATACACGAAATGATTCGGGATATCGTCAGGCATCTGTTTCTGCCAATCTTCAATTAACGCACCCCGAACCATAGTCAATACGAATAACAGCATTAACGACGTTGAAAATATCATGACTTGAAGCGCATTCTGCTTACCATGCCGTTGCAGGTTAGCCAAACCAATCCGCCAGGTTCTTCCGAGTTTTACACCAATTTTTCTGAGTAATCGAATCATCAACCAAGCGAGACCACTGACCAGAACGGAGGCCAAAGCAAGGCCTCCTAATAATGACAGTGTAATTAGCGTAGATTGGCTGTACCAGTAAACCAGGCCAACAATGCTGGTCACTCCTATCAACAGTGCTTTCAGCGTTGATAAACCCTGATCACCATCCTGACTTCTAATAACCTTGGCTGGTGGGACCTGTTTCAATGACAGTATAGGAGGAGCGGCAAATGCAAAAAGACACACTAAACCAGTAATGACACCCGTTATTAAAGGTCGTATTCCAAACGGCATCAGATTCTCAGGAAGTAATCCTGAAAACACCCAAAGTATCGCTTCATGAATGGCCCAACCGAGAAACAATCCAAACAGCGTGCCAGCAGTGGCAATCAGCGTCAGGTTAATTAAGTATAATTGTTGAACCCTGGAGGGAGCCATACCAATGGTTTTAAGTAATGCGACATAGATCTCTTGTCGTCGGCTATAGCGCCTGGCAGCCAAAGCTAATGACACTCCGGCCAAGATGACACCCAATGAGCCAGCCAGCAGTAAAAAGCTCTCTGCACGATCCAGCGCTGAGCCAACACTCCTTTCGTTATTTTCAATACCGACCAGACGGTGGTGATTACCCAGTTGGGGTTCTAACCAGTCTACATATTGTGAAATATCGCTCTGATCACCCGCTACAACAAGGCGATAGTAAAGTCGGCTTCCGGTTTGCACAGATTGGGTATCAGCGATATCTTCCCAGTTGATAATGACGCGGGGGCCTACACCAAAGAAACTCTGCCCACTGTCTGGCTCATTGATAATAGCTGCTGCAACGGTAAAGTCTGCATTACCAACAGAAATAGTATCTCCAATATTAACACCTAAGGCACCGAATAATCGTGACGCTAACCAGGCTTCTCCAGAAACAGGACCCTGGCTAACAACCTTATCAGTAACATAGGGTTTGGAACCAATTTTTAGTTCACCTTTTAAAGGATAACTATCTGATACCGCTTTAAGTGAAGACAGTATCATCTCATTTTCCGAAAACGTCATGGCCTGAAATGTCAGAATATCCGAAGTATCCAAACCCAGTTCTACCGCTTTCTGGCGCCATTCACCCGGTATTGAACTGCTACCCCTAACCTGAATATCGCCTGCTAGTAATTGGCTGGCCTGGTCTTGAATACTATTTCGTATACGATCTGCAAAAATAGAAATGGCAGTGACCGTGGTTACTGCAAGAACTAGAGACAATAACAATAACCAGAGTTCACCGGCCTTAAAGTCTCGCCAAAGCAATCGAAGAGCAAGTTTCATTGGGTTTCCTCAGATATAGCGCCAGCAGCCATGGTAATTTGACGTTGGCAACGCTGAGCCAAACGACTTTCATGAGTCACCAAGACCAGTGTGGTCCGGTGTTCATTATTTAATTCGAAAAGGAGGTCAGCAATTTTTTCTCCGGTCTTGGTATCCAGGTTCCCGGTCGGTTCATCAGCAAAAAGAATAGGAGCTTGAGAAGCAAAGGCACGGGCAATAGCGACCCGTTGTTGCTCTCCACCGGAAAGCTGTTTAGGAAAGTGATGTGCCCGGTCAGACAAACCGACCCGTTTTAGCACGCCTCTCGCTTTTTGCTCTGCATCCGGACTGTTAGACACTTCCAATGGCAACATAACGTTTTCAAGAGCCGTTAAACTGTCAAGAAGATGAAAACTCTGAAATACAAAAGCCATTAACTGACCTCTGATTTCGGCCCGACGTTCCTCATCAAGTTGTGTTATTTCTTTACCATCAAGATAGATGGTTCCTGAAGTTGGCGTATCCAGTCCGGCTAGCATCCCCAGGAGTGTTGATTTGCCCGATCCCGATTCGCCAACTATCGCGACTGATTCGCCAGACTTGATTTCCAGATCAATTCCTTTCAGGATTGTCAGTGAACCTTCACTTGTTTTTACATTTTGAATCAGACTGGTACATTTAATCATGTCGTTTCCTACAATTCCTGGTTATACATCTATGGCAATTAATGTTTCTTTAGCGCTAGGCTCAGTAATTAATTCAAAGGCCGTTCGCTACTTATTTATGGCGCTGTTATTAGGCATTACGATTCCCTCTCAGGCTAAAACCATTCTGGTTCTGGGCGATAGTCTAAGTGCGTCTTACCAAATTCAATTTGAACAAGGCTGGGTTAATTTGCTTGCTGAAAAACTGAGAACCAATCATCCTGACATCAAGGTCACCAACGCATCTTTTGGAGGCGCGACGACCGCAGCTGGTGTTCAACGTATTCCTGCATTATTAAATGACGTGAAACCCGACCTACTCATCCTTGAACTGGGTGGCAATGATGGACTTCAAGGTAAACCGGTTTCATATATAAAAGCTAACTTGAGTCGAATTATCGATACCGCACAATCAGCAGATACAGAGGTTCTACTTTTAGGTATAAAGATTCCACCAAATTATGGTGTCCGTTACACCCAACCCTTCTTTAATCAATATGAGGAACTCGCCGTGCAATACAACCTTCTTTACGTTCCCTTTATATTGCAGGGTATTATTGAAAATTCAGCTTTGATGCAGAATGACGGCATTCATCCAACAGCTGAAGCGCAACCGCTGATATTAGATAATATATGGCCTACACTGCAAAACGCCCTGGAGTTAAAATGAAGATTGTATTTTTAGATCGTGGCAGCTTTCCAGACTGGATTCGATTTCCTGATGCATCCGATCAGTGGATTATTTACGAACAGACTCATGCTGACCAGGTTATAGAAAGAGCTAAAACTGCGGATATTATTATCACCAATAAAGTCGTCCTGGATGCAGAAAAGCTGGACGAGCTCGATAAACTTAAAATGATCGCAATTACGGCAACAGGAACCAATAATGTCGACTTGATTAAGTGTGCTGAACGGGGTATCGCTGTGGCTAACGTTGGAGGCTATGCCGCCAATACCGTTGCCGAACATACATTGGCGCAGTTATTTGCATTAAACCGAAATCTGATCGCTTACCAGCATAGTATGACTCAAAAAAAATGGACTCAATCAGCCCACTTCTGCCACTTTGAGGCACCAATTACGGACTTATTGTCTTCAACCCTGTGTATTATAGGTAGTGGAGCCATAGGCAAGAATCTGGCAGAAAAAGCAAGATGCCTGGGAATGAACGTTATAACTGCAGATAATAGAAAAAGCCATCTGCCTGAGTATTACTCCGTTCACCAGGCACTTCCCATTGCCGATCACGTCGTACTTTGCTGTCCTCTAACCTCTGAAACCAAGGGACTCATTTCTGAAACTGAGTTTAGCCTTATGAAGCCAACCAGCTATCTTGTAAACAACAGTAGAGGCGGTATTGTTGATGAATCTGCTCTGGTTGAAGCCATCAACCAACAACAGATCGCAGGGGTTTCCATGGACGTTAGTGACATAGAGCCCCTCCCTATAGATAGTCCTTTGTACTCTATAATAGGACGCAATAATGTCCTGATAACACCTCATATCGCATGGGGTAGTAGCACGGCGATGACACAATTAATCGATAAGGTACTCAGCAATATTGACGATTTCCAAAAGGGTAAGACCAGTGCGTTTACAGTTCCAGTTGAAGACCTGACTGAATGAACCAGATACTGCAATTTTTAATTCCCTTTAACGTCACCAGGGCAATACTGGCGATCAATATCTCCTTATTTCTAATCACAATGGTGATATCTCAGCAATTAATGTGGTTTCCACCGGAAATACTCGTCCACATGGGCGCAAACTACGGCCCCTATACAGTAGCCGGAGAATGGTGGCGAATGTTAAGTAGCGTGTTTCTACATGCGGGACTGATACACCTGTTATTTAATAGTGTGATCTTGTATCAAATTGGTACCTTATTAGAAGTCATGCTAGACCGCTGGTTTTACATAACCCTGTATTTAACGACCGGAATTTGGGCTTCTGCCAGTAGTCTGCTATTTAATTATGGTGTTGTCAGCATTGGTGCATCCGGTGCTATTTTTGGGCTTTACGGTTTTTTTGCAGCCTTATTAACGACTCGATTGTTTTCAAAGACATTTAAAAAACAATTCCTAAAAAGCACCTGGATATTTATTGGCCTTAATTTACTCATCGGAACCATGGGGCCTATCGATAACGCCGCACACATGGGTGGACTGATATCAGGATTTGTAACTGGTATCCTATTATCACCCTGGCTAAAAGTTTCTATTACCAAACGAATAAACAGATTTCAAAGTCGGCAACTCGATGATAAAAAACATTCGTAACAGGATTAATTCAAGTGCGATTACAAATACATTAGGAGAAAACACATTCAAACACGTCTCCCATTTATAGACATAACACGTGGATTCGCCATTTTACTGATGGTGGTATTCCACCTGTGCTACGACCTCTACTATTTTGATTTTTTGAAGGTAGACTTTTATGGGCCGTTTTGGGAATACTTTAGATATATTATTGTAACTCTATTCTTTCTTGTCAGCGGTTTTAGTATGACTATCGCCACCAAAGAGGTCATAGACTGGAAGAAATTTAGTCACAGATTTACACAGGTAACACTGTCTGCTGTTCTGATAACACTGGTTACCTATATAGCGTTCCCCAATTATTGGATCTATTTTGGCGTATTACACTTCTTTTCTCTGTCAATGTTAGTTCTTTTACCCTTTAGAAATTCACCGCGACTTTCACTCGTATTGGGTGCATCGATTTTCATTCTGTTCAATACCACAGACTGGTTTAATCTATCTCCTCTGTATAACTGGCTAAAACCACTATTAGGTTTACCCACAGGGACTCAGGATCTAACCCGATTTATACCCTGGTTTGGCATGATATTATTCGGAAGCAGCCTGGCGCATTATGGAACGCATCTATTCAGAGACCTTGGTCAGAAACCCTGGCTGAGATCGGGCTGGTTTATAAAAATCTGCTTATTTATGGGAAGAAACCCTTTAAAAATTTATCTGCTTCACCAACCGTTGCTGTTCGGATTGATCTATGTTGTTTCATTGCTTATTTAACTCATTAATTTTGGAAATATCTTTTTAAAAGTTCCAACTTCCTATAGTCTCCAATTGGTTTTTAAAACAATAAATAGGAGCTATTCATGCACGAAAATGCAAAGAATGCTTTGATCGGCGCACAGATGTTATTTGTCGCTTTCGGAGCACTGGTTTTAGTACCCATTCTCACTGGATTGAACCCAAACGTCGCATTATTTACGGCAGGTGCCGGTACACTGTTATTTCACTTTATTACCGGGCGTTCCGTCCCTATTTTCCTTGCTTCTTCATTTGCCTTTATTCCGGCGATTAGTTTCGGGGTAGCAAATTGGGGAATCGCATCAACCATGGGTGGTTTAGTGGCTGCCGGTTTATTTTATGTACTGCTAAGTGGTTTGGTAGCATGGAAAGGTAACCAAATTATCGAACGTATTTTACCGCCAGTCGTTATTGGTCCAGTCATCATGGTGATCGGACTTGGGCTGGCACCTGTTGCGGTCAATATGGCTTTAGGCAAATCCGGTGACGGTGCAATTGAGCTATTCACAATGGATATCGCCTTATGGTTGGCTTTACCTTCATTACTTGTCGCGGTTATTGTTGCTTCTATGGGTAGAGGGATTTTACGCCTACTACCTATCTTGAGTGGTCTGGCTACCGGTTATGTCATCGCACTGATTATGGGTGTTATCGACTTTTCTGGCGTCTCCAGTGCGGCATGGTTTGCCATTCCGGCATTTACAGCGCCTGAATTTCACCTTGAAGCCATTCTTTATATTTTACCCATTGCTATTGCCCCTGCAGTTGAGCATGTCGGTGATATGGTAGCCATTTCAAATACTGTAGGGAAAGACTTCCTGAAAAAACCAGGTCTCAAAAAGACGTTACTGGGTGATGGTTTGGCAACATCTCTGGCGGGTTTTCTGGGTGGACCTCCAAACACGACATACTCTGAAGTGACTGGAGCCGTTGCTCTTACAAAAGCATTTAACCCAGCCATTATGATTTGGGCGGCAGTGTTTGCGATTGCAATTTCGTTTATCGATAAAACGGGAGCACTTTTGGCTACGATTCCAACACCCATTATGGGTGGCATCATGACGCTATTATTCGGTGCAATTACTGCCGTTGGTATCGGAACCATGACTCGAGCTCATATTAACCTCAATGAAGGTCGCAATCTGGTTATTGTGTCGCTGGCATTAGTATTCGGTCTGGGTGGTATGTTCTTTGAGTTTGGTGAATTCAAACTACAGGGAATTGCTTTGGCCGCTATTTTAGCGATTCTACTGAACCTTGTTCTACCAAAAGAAAAGACTAAAGAGGCTTAATCTCTTAACCTTTATCCATAAATACTCTGGACTGACCAATGCAATACTGTTCAGACCAGAGTGTTTTTTTGATTTCGCCACCCATTCTTATTCAAGTAAAGTCTCCTGTTTAACCCAAGGTAACGTCACATCAGTTTCTTTTCACTTAGAATAGAGTTTTTAGCTCAACCTGTATTAAACTTTACTCAACTGCTTTTTCGGGAACAATCATGACGCAACCAAAAAAAATAACAAAAGCTGATTATGAAAGAGAAATGGTGCGCCTTCAGGGTGAACTGGTAAAACTGCAAGAGTGGGTTAAAGAAAAACAGCTTAAAGTTGCGGTAATCTTTGAAGGCCGTGATGCGGCCGGTAAAGGCGGAGTGATTAAACGAATCACCGAAAAGCTCAATCCAAGAGTTTGTAAAATTGCCGCACTACCAGCCCCAACAGAGCGTGAAAAAACCCAGTGGTATTTCCAGCGTTATGTTTCACAACTTCCCGCTGGTGGCGAGATTGTTCTTTTCGACAGAAGTTGGTACAACCGGGCTGGAGTTGAGCGTGTTATGGGTTTTTGTACCGATGATGAATATGAAGATTTTCTAAGGTCATGCCCCGAGTTTGAACGCATGCTAATACGCTCCGGTATGATTTTAATTAAATACTGGTTTTCAGTTTCTGATGAGGTTCAGGAAAAACGATTTAAAGAACGGATTTCCACTCCCCTTAAACGCTGGAAATTTAGCCCTATGGATTTAGAATCTCGCTCGAAATGGGCCGAATATTCAAAGGCCAAGGATCAGATGTTCGCCTATACCGACACCAAACATAGCCCCTGGTATGTTGTGAATGGCGACGACAAAAAAAGAGCCCGGTTAAATAGTATTAATCACTTTTTAACTCAGATTCCTTACGCAGAACTACAATATACAGAGATAAAATTACCGGATATCAACAAAGAAGGTTATGTTCGCACACCTATTGAAGAGCAAAGCTGGGTGCCCGAAAAATACTGAAACACCCTGAAATTCAAAGGTGCTCAAAAGAGCACCACGCCAGCATTACTCATTAACCTGTTTCCCATTGGCCTGTAATCAGCAACAACTGGCCGAAAATCATCACCTAGTATCCGCCAAAAATTATTGAAACATTTTCGCACTCGATTTAGGCGTTCTTTTTTGCGTTACATCGTCAACATATACCAATCCGAACCGCTTACTTTAAATGTGATCCATATTATTTTATTTAACGTAAACAGCATCAGGTAACAATAAATGTTTTGGGGATCAATAAATGAAAATCATGTTCATACTGCTGATAGCATTCTCAACTATAACCTGGGGACATCAACCGGTTAAAACCAATCTTGAAGACAACTTCACTTCTGATTCCCCCTATATTATTAACGAGCCTCAGATATCCAAAGCAATATTCTCTGAGCTAACCGGGTCTGATCATTTTTATCAAATTCAATCAAATGAACCCTTTGATTTCTATACGGGTATAACCCAGGCAAAGCCTGACGGCTGTAGTTTGGAAAGAACGTTTTCATTTCAGATTTTGGATGAAAATCTACAAGAAATGTCATCCTACTCTGGTGAAGATTTTGAATGGTGGTCCTGGTACGAATCTTTTGGTAAGAAATGGTATTGGGTCGGACCGGAAACTGGAGAAGAATTTCTGTCTACGGATGTATACCCTGCTGGAATCTACTATATACGCGTATTTAATGATGAAAATTCGGGTAAATATGTATTAGCAGTCGGAGATGATGAGCGTTTTACCATAGGCGTCATTGCCAGAACCATTGCAATATTGCCTGGAATAAATCGAGAGCATTGGGGCAAGCCTTCTAAAATTTGTCAATCGCAGTAGGCGTTCGTCATGAACACTATTCCTTTTATATTTTACAGATATAGAAGACGGTCAGGTAGATACACCATGTTCGGATTATTTACCCTACTCCTGTCAACAAGTGAAACCTACGCGCAGGATGCCCCGGATGGCTGGACATTAGGATTCGGGGGCGTGACGGTCAATGATAATCAATCCGTTCCTTTTCCCATAGTAAAAGCAAATGGGAATAATTTCATGATACTACCCAATATTTCCTACAAAAAGGATCAATGGCAACTCGGAACTGGCGGCATCCTTTGGACAGATATGAATAGGAATGGGCAAGAAATTAAATTCTCTGCAAACTATCCTGGAGCCAAAATACAATTGTCTAAAGCTGATCGATGGAAAAGTTTTTCAATCGAAGGTGGCCTGGACTACTCAAATGGACTAGTGTCGAAATTAAAAGCAAGCGCATTGGGTGTTTCTTACGAACATTCACAAGGCTTGGAAGCCAGAATAGGGCAACAGAAAATAGAGTGGTTCATAAAATTTCCGGTTTTCATCACTAAAGATGGCCGATCACTTTTATTCGCAACAGGATCCCTGCAACGTGAAAATGAGAGCTTTATCATGAACGATCAAATCACAGGGAGAACCGATGTATTTTATGAAACCACAGGCTTAGGTGTGTTTTTAGTGCGTCAATTGACCAAACAATCCAGCCTGGTAGGTTCGTTTTCTATACAAAACACGGAAGAGGAGCTTATAAAAATACGACCACTCAGGCCAGGGCCGCCAACACAATTATTTTTTATGTATAGCTATCACTTCAAAAATTAATGAAGGACTTCTTCATCTGGAACCTCATAAGGGTCAGTTTCAATCGTCTTTAATTGTTTACCCAGCATAACAATCACGCCGCGATAACGATGTTCACCGGTGGTCGTAAATTCAAATTGAAAACTGCGCTCTAGTCGCCAATAAATTTTGGTAACAAAAATAATGCGTATTCTTTTACGCACCAGGTTTTGGTCGAGCCATTGTAGATCCATCTTCTTACAATACTGTTTTACGTGAAGCAATGCGCGTTCACGTAGTTGAATTGACTGCCACCAGAACGAAATAACCAGCCCGGCCAGGGTAAGCCAATATAGATCTTGAATTTCCAGCAAAATGAATTCCTATACGTAGATTAGCCAGCTGCCAGATTTTGGAGCCATCGGCTAAGCTCAAAATGAAGTTGTTCAGAAAATTCTCCATGTCGAAAATAGTCAAAACATAGTGTATTTGTCAGACGAAACAAATGATCGGTATGATCAATTACAACCGTTTGAAGTAAATCTGGCATCCTTTCCGGAAATAGTGTGTACAATCTAGCCAAATTATCCTCCAGGGATACAATAGAATCGCTGCCCGCAAATGCCATTAACATAGGTATTTTTATATTCCTAATCTGTGGCTCTGGCTGATATTTAAGCATATTTGCCATCATCTGATTATCCATAAAAGGAAAAAATGGCCCGATCAATCCCATTCGACGTAGTGATCTTTTTCGCTTATTTACTTTTTTGGTTATTTGTTTTTCTGTTAGTCCCTCGCAAACACCATCGACCGCTGTACGATATAAGTCCTCTTGTTCAATCGTTTGAACTGAACCTGCCAGGTTAATGGCAAAATCTATTTTATTATTTTGTGCAGCCAATACTTGTACGACCCATCCGCCCTGGCTATGGCCTAAAACGCCACCAGGCAGATTTCCTTTTGCTAAATACTGATCATAGAAATTAAATACCGCTAATACATCCTCTGCTCGACTTTCTATTGACGACCGCTGGCGATTACCATTAGATTGACCCACACCGCGTTTGTTCTGATAGACAACAGCATAGTTTTGTTCAAACAATATTTGTTCGATAAACTGATCAAAACCAACACCATTATCCGAGATAGACATAGATCCAGAGCCTTGTACAAAGACAATAAACCCCGAAACATCAACCAGATTATCAGTGATATATCGTATCTGTGTATCGTAAACCTGTTTATCTGAATGAACGATAAAATTCCGAACATTTGGATCGTTAGCTAATAAAAATGTCGGTACATATAATGAGATGAAGAGTACCAATCGTGCAATAGAGCGAGGCATACCAATATTCCTGTACAAAGACATTATTTATTCATCGTTTTGCTAATTCTACACGATCTCTTCCTGATTCCCTTGCACGATAAAGCGCCACGGCAGCTCCTGTAATAACACCCAAAAGTAATATTCCGCCAAACGCAGGTATTGCCAGTAACAGGCCTTCAAGCAAGGTAAGCGTAAAAATAGCCAATTGAGAGACGATAATAAAGGGGTAAAAACTGTAAACCATCTAAGTAACTTCTACGTAGTGACCCATCAAGGCCATACTACTGCTTACAAAAAACAGGGTTGGAATAAGCACCAGTAACAAAAGTCTTAACCTTACCATTGCCACACTGATATGACCAAACTGCCACACAGCCAATGCAATCATTGCAGTCATATCAACCCTGTATTTATACAATGCATAGGCTAGTAAACTAACCTTCTCATACGAGTCATTATTGATTAACATTTTCTATTAGATATCACTACAAAACGACCTAACAGGTCGGTCAATTCTTAATTAATCATCAGCTTATACTGATTTAAATCAAGCAATTTTTAATGACCTATTACATGAATTTAAACTTGCTTGGCTTTAATAAATAAACCCGTTCTACTTTCACCTGATTCATCCAATTGTTTTAAGTATTCTTGCCAAATACTATCTTGATTCTTACAAAGATGATTTAAATAATTCCAATCATATAATCCACTATCGTGACCATCATCAAATATAATCTTTAAGGCATAATGACCAACATGCTCCATACCTACTATACGGACATCCTGCTTGCCAACAGGTAAAACTCCTCCTTCAGATCCATGACCTCTGACTTCTGCAGATGGCGAGTTCACCCTTAGAAACTCTGCAGGAAGTAAATAAGTTTCTGCGTTGAAGACTAGCTCCAGAAGCTGAGATTTACTTTTAAAATTGATCTTTTCCGGCATTACTGACATATTTTTAAACCTGTTGCTAATATTATGTATAACCATCAAAACTAATTAAGGGTTAAAGATAATCTGAAATTTTTAAATCAAATATTCTAGGATCAACTGATTTAACGATTCGATCCTGATTCAATTTTTTAGACAGATCAACGACCTTAGGCTCTAAGTGAGATTTATTGTGAATTGAATAGATGACCTTAACAATTGGGGAATCCTGTTGATGCTCATTGACTTCAATGACAACACCTAACCGACCACTATCCAGCTCAACCAGAGATCCAACTGGAAAAATACCCATGCACTTTATAAACTCAACGACCAAGGCTCGTTCAAGATGATTATCAGACCATTCTAATAACTTTTTCATCGCTGCAGTTGGAGTAATAGCCTTATGGTATACCCGATCAGCAGTGATAGCGTCATAGACATCGGTAATGGCTGCCATTTTTCCATAATCTGAAATTTCGTCACCCGCCAGACCCAGAGGATAGCCAGTGCCATCGAGTTTCTCATGATGCTGGCTCTGAACCATGATAGCCAGCTCACTAATTCCTGGAGTCGTTTTTAAAAGTGCCGTACCCTGGGATACATGGCCTTTCATAACTTCAAATTCATCGTCAGATAATTTACCAGGTTTATGTAAAATACTATCCGGTATTTTGACCTTACCGATATCATGCAACAAAGCCCCCACCATGACCTGGTGTAAAATATCGCGGCTTAGGTTTCGATGGGAACCATAAACAGACATTAAGACACCCAAATTGACCGAGTGATCCATTAAATAGCTATCTTTTTCTCGAATGCGTCCCAAACACGATAAAGCACTCAGATTTCGATCCAGACTGTCGAGCATATTATCAGCCAACTCATCAAAACCATCCATATCCAAAGACTTGCCCATTTTGACATCGGATAACACATTTTGAACCAGACCTTTGGCTTGAGTATGTAGTTTAGCCGCCTTGTCTCTTTCTTCGACAAGACTCACCTTAACTTTGTAGTTGGGGGCATCCTGTCCAATGCTTTGGATATCTTCATCGAGTTTTTTAGAAATCTCGTCAACAGGTATAGCATCCTGACTATCGATGCCTTTTTCAGTATCAATATAGAGTTCAGAAACACCCAGTTGTTTGATTTTTTCAATGACCTCGTCTGACTTCAGCAAACCTTTTTGCTTGGCATTATTATGAGGCACCCAATCCCTATTCATATCGGAGATATACATTCCGGGCTTTAGGTCTTTCGTTTTAATTCGCTTTATCATCAGACGCTCGACTTGATTAACATCTACAAGGTTATACAATTTTTATCCTTGTAGAATTCCTTTATTTAGTTCCAAAAATTTTATCACCGGCATCACCGAGCCCGGGTACGATATATCCTTTTTCATTGAGCTTTTCATCAATGGCCGCAACATAAATATCAACATCCGGATGCGCTGCTTTCACTTTTTCCAGACCTTCGGGCGCAGCGACCAAAAACAAACCAAAAATATGAGTACAACCTTTTTTCTTCAACAAGTCCAATGTCGCTATCAATGTACCACCAGTCGCTAACATTGGATCAATAACCATAGCCGTTCTGAATGACACATCTTCAATGATTTTATCAAAATAGGCTACAGGCTCCAGGGTTTCCTCATTCCGATACAGTCCCACAACACTGACTTTGGCGCTGGGTATTAAATCTAACACACCATCAAGCATACCCAAACCTGCTCTAAGAATAGGAACAACGGTGATTTTTTTACCCTTAATATGTTCGACTTCAAAATCATCACCACTCCAGCCTTTAATGGTAGTGGTTTCTGTTTCGATTTGTCGACTTGCTTCGTATGTCAGAAGCGTCGCTACTTCAGATGCCAGCTGGCGGAAATTTTTAGTACTAATGCCCTCTTTCCTCATCAAACCCAGCTTGTGCTTTACTAAAGGGTGGTCAATCGCGTGTACAGCCATGAAAATAACCTCGAAATGTAATTAATTCGCTTTAAGATACTGATAAAATTCGGAAATTGCTTTCGCTCTGTGAGATAGCTGATTTTTTATCCCTTGATCGAGCTCCGCAGCAGTAATATCCAACCCGTCTGGCTGGAATAATGGATCATATCCAAAACCTGATACGCCACTTAACGCTGTTCTGATTTTACCATTCCATGTACCGGTAAAGATAACCGGCATTGGATCGAATTCATGTTGCATGAGCACAAGGACACAACGAAAACGAGCGGTTCTCAAATCTTCCGGAACGGATTCCATATGCTCTAATAATTTTATATTGTTTGCCTCATCGCCCTTGCCGTGAGCATACCGTGCTGAATATATTCCTGGAGCACCAGATAATGCATCAACCTCAAGACCTGAATCATCTGCCAACGCAGGTAATCCGCTTCGGGCACAGGCATATCGCGCCTTGATGATGGCATTTTCGACAAATGTCAGCCCTGTTTCTTCAGGTTCATCAGGGAAAAAATCAGATTGAGGTACCAGCTTAATATCCAGCGGGTTCAAACAGGCGGTTAGTTCTGCCATTTTTTTCTTATTTCCACTGGCTAAAACTAATTTGTGTATCGGTTTCATTGCATTACTCGAAATACATACGTTGTCTGTGTTTTACTGAAAAAGCATCTTTCTGATCAGCCTGGGTTTTCACATCGATTTCAAATCGATAGATATCTTCATTATAGAACTTGAATGTGCCTACATAATAGAGTCCACCCTGCTCACGGATTTCTTCTAATTCAATGTCAGAAACCTGACCGATTAAATTAATAACCCTGGCTTCAATGATGGCAGGCACTGGTCTCATCATTTGTGACTCAGAACTGTGTTCCAAAACTGACACCATAATGAATCCAAGCTTACCACTACGCTGGATCCCATAAGCACCGGCCACGTCCGCATTCAGGTCTTTAGAGTTTAGCATCATATAATGAACTTCTGTGTTGCCAAATACCTGCTTTTGTTCTCCCTGAGCCCAGGATAAAACGGGCAACAATAATAACACTATCAACAATCTAATTAATTTCATCGTGACAACCTGTAAATGGCGATATCGCCTAATATATTAGGGAAGAGATTAATAAACCAGCGACTTTGATGATTATTATCTACAACCATCCTATCTTTAATGTGAATACCTTTTTCAGCACATAAAACCTCAAAGTCCTTAAAGGTACACAAATGAATATTCGGTGTGTCAAACCACATATATGGCAGCGTTTCACTCATTGGCATTCGACCTTTAAACCCCAGGTATTTTCGCGTTGTCCAATGGCCAAAATTTGGGAAGGTAACCACAACTTCATTGCCAATTCGTAAAAGCTCCTCTAAAACGACATGTGGCGTATTA
>Ga0224506_10000194_pt1 | contig 59407 bp, 61 predicted proteins | sample SF_Jan12_sed_USG_2_FD_169108 | JGI IMG/M metagenome (GOLD analysis project Ga0224506, IMG submission 169108) | Sediment microbial communities from San Francisco Bay, California, United States - SF_Jan12_sed_USGS_8_1 | ecosystem: Environmental > Aquatic > Marine > Sediment | place: USA... | reverse complement strand
TCTCCGTCAACCCATATGATATAGTTCCCAATTGCATTGCCAATAACCACGTTACGGGCGTGACCTACTCCCTTCCATGAAGTATGAAATACCTTGGAGGGGATGCTCATACTTGAAGCATATTTTTCGATGATTTCAAGAGTTCTGTCCTGGCTACCATCATCCACGAAAATGATTTCCATAAATTTACAAGGAAAATCCTGATTTAACACACTCTTGATCGTCTCTACGATGTACTCTTCGCAATTTCTTACGCAAATTCCGATAGTGACTTTGGGCTTCATCGCAGAGACTCCATTGCAAAGAATACGTCTCTTCAAGTACTGAATCTCTAAATCAAGCTATATTGTTGCAACAGTTTTCTATCAAGCAAGGATCTATCTTTCGGCTGACTCCATACTAAGAACCTCTTGTTGACAACCACTGAGAAAATCGAAAGCAAAAGTATGAGATAGTTTTGAACAGCTTCCAAAAAATAAACTCTGACTTTGGGTATCAGCATGACCAAGAAAAACAATGCAAAATAAGGAGAACTAAGCAACAATAAAACGGTTATAATAACCAATGCAAAGAACATTAGTGGTCCTAAGAGGTAATTCAATATGCTCTGGATAATAACAGCTCTTGAAAAACTAATCCTCCCCCCAACTAGCAATGAGAGATATCTCCAAAAAACTCGTACGAGTTGATTAGCTCTTCGAATCTTCATGCTGAATTTGCCTCTCCAAGTTTCTGGAAATGTAGTGTAAAACTGAGCTTCAGGCAAAAGTAGGGCTCTCAATTTCTTCTCAGCTAAAGTTATTATCGTGCCACAATCGTCTGAACCCGTACTGTATGGATCAAAGGAAGCCAAAGCTTCTTTTTTGTAAGCGCTAAAACCTCCTTCGAAGAATAGAGTAGAGCAAAGCTTTGATTGACCAAGTTTCATTAAATTCATCGAGTTCAAGTACGAGTTCTCAGTTCTTGTCACCCATGACGCAGCTGCGTTCAGCAAAATCTTTGGACCCGAAACCGCTCCTACACCAGAATCATACAAATATGGTAACGCCCTCTTAAGAATGTCAGAAGGCCAAAAACAATCAGCATCTGACACAATTATAACGTCTCCACCGCAATTTTTCAAAGCAACATTCAAAGCGGCAGATTTCCCTCTTCTTTTATTTTCTGTCAATATTTGAATGTTCATTTTCGGATGAATTTCCGCGAAGCTTTGTGCAATTTCCACTGTTTGGTCGTTGGAGTTGCTGTCTATTATTATTATCTGCGCTAATTCTTTTGGATACTCGATCTTGCTCAAATTCTCAAGTTTTAACCCAATAACATTAGACTCATTATATGTAGGAACGACTATCGAAACTTTTGGCCTGTAGTTTTCTTTGATTGCCAATTGCCAAGGTTTAGTCGCTGACTTTCTCATGAATAAAAAGCTGATACCCAAAAGGCCGAAAGAAAAGAAAGAAAAAACTAGCCATAAGATTAGCAGTTCAAACATCTAAATCTGCCCTTTCAAACTTCATAGTGAGCTTTACCTTCAACACTTTATGAGATCTGAGAGACACTTACAAACTACAATAGAGGCGAAGGACACCAAAATATCATTTCAGCCGTTCAACTCTTTGTGGAAGAGCCTAAATGTTTCACGAGCATGGGACTCTCTCGACACGCCAATCGCAACTCCTTTTATATTGGGCAAAGCTGCTATGTAACCTATCGCTTCCGTGGGTTTTAGATAGCCAGCGGCTAAAATGCTTATTGCGATCACGATCGGTTGGAGAAGGCTGTCTAGAGTCTTCTCGCACGCTATTTTCGATGGGATCATCTGAAAACCTATCTTATTGAAAGGGGCGGCTATTGCTATTTTGTCCAGGTCCAAGTTCCACGTCTTGAATTTGTCTACAAAATATGTGAAATTGCCTGTGTTGAAGCCGGGTGTTAATCCCCGTCTCAGTGTGAAATCAATGTATGACCTGAAGAGCCAGTCCAAGTCTAAGGCCAGAGCCATATCGGTTACAACTTCGTGAAGCATCAATGAGATTAGATTCGCCTTCTTTCCTGCCGATGACTTCACTCTCGAAATCTCATATGATAGGTATGTCTTCATCAGTGATAGTGGATTTGATCTTATTACCGCTCCTAGGCCCATCGCAATTGTTCCGGCACTTCTGGACATGGTTATTTCCTTTGCAACCTTTGCAATCAATCCGGTAACTCCACCGACTTGAGTGGCAACTCGGACATATTCGTAGGCATAGGGCACTATAGCGTAAAGACTTAGATGTTCAATTGCTTCTCTCTCACGTATTTCTCTCAGAATTGAAAGAGTTGTATCACTGACAGAAAACATGAAGCCGTTAGCTCCATTTTCCAATGAAAGCATAACTAGATCAGCAGCGCATTCTGGTTGTTTTGTAGCGTTGCCTCGGGCTCTGGCTCTGTCTTGTGAAAGATGGCTAATATTGTGAAAAGGGTTGTCCCCAACCAACAACATCTTTCCTTTTCGATTAATCACTTATCTTATCAACCTTGAATTGTACTTCGTCGATGAGGCGGTCAACTTTTGAAGCCATATCAAAGTCTGGCTCCGCGTGGAGATTCTCTCTCACAGATTTAATGAAGTAGTCGTCTTCTCGAAAATACTCGGGTCCTCCTAGCCAGAAAAATGATGTGTCATTGAGATCGTGCCTATGCCAAGTAGATAATTGTCCATTATTCAGCTGCAACTTTACAACGTCATCACTCACTTCAATAATTCCCTTCGAACAGCTAATCTGCAACGCTATTTCAGGCATTCGATACCCATTCATACACCAAGAAGCTTTGAAATCACCTTTCAAACCACCGGGTTTTCTGACTGCGAAATGCCAAACGTCCCCTGAGCAGCCATCAGCTACTGATTCAACGTTCGCTGAATCCACTTTTAAATCGCCAAAAAACCATATTGCCAAGTCGATAACGTGGCAACCAAGGTCCCTGAGAACACCTCCTCTGGATACAAGCGTTTTAGAGCCTCTGTTCATACCGTAGAAATCCGATGAGTATGCATACCCTGTAAAGCCTGTCGCATCTCCTGCGTAGTCTTCACTTAGTAGATCCTTAGCCTTTCGGAAGGTAACAGTGAATCTTCTCAGATAGCCGACCATGTTGGCACCGCCAAAACGACGGGTCAAGCCGCATAGTTCCTTTGCCTCGTCATAATTTGAGGCCAGTGTTTTCTCGACGAACAGATTGTGAGTCAAATGCCTTGTGTACAAGGTCTTCGCGATGAAGAAATGGGAAGGTATAGGCGTAGTTACATAAACAGCGTCGAGATCTAGGTCTGAGAGCTTCTCCAAATTATCTACTATCTGAATCTCCCTGAACACTTTCTTCCAAAGTCTACGAGTCACGCTGCTTTTTTCACACATTGCTGCGAGTTGAACATTTGGCAATACGTTCAGAATGCTGGCATGAAGTAGCCCCATCTTTCCCAATCCAACAATCGCAACTCTCAAATTTCGATCCAAAATTCTTCACCTAGGCTCAATCGTCAAGTCAAATCGCCGTAAGCGCGCCCTCAAGTGCTGATATAGAACTTCTCCTTTTCTTTCAAAAATTTCTTGAAATTTTTGGTGCGAGGTTTTGATTGTCTCTTCGATATAATCGATAACTCACTCCTGAACTCTTTCAGTGCCGCTTTTTTCAGCGGCAGATACTTTGACACACCAACGTATACAATATTGCGTCTGAAGAGGTCAAGTAAGGCGTTTATCAGCGGACCCACACGTGCGTATTTGTGCGAGATCATGTATCTATAATCTATTGGTTCAATACCGAGCTTGTTAACCGCGTTGCTCACTATGCGATTAGTTGCACGGTGATCGGGGTGACAATCCTTTTCGTATGGAAAATAAATTTCTAAAGGAGTGTTCTCTCTTAAAATATTAATAACCTTTTCTTGGACTTCGCTCTCACTTTCCTCAAGCGTTCCATCAACGAAATTCAAAAACGCCAAATTCTCCTCCTGCACTCCTAAAATTTTCGTTGCTCTTTTCACCTCGTCTCTTCTAATCTCTTTCACCTCTTCAGGCGCAGGATCTGAGTCTATACCTAAACCTTTGGAAAAAGAATGCCTACCATCCGTGATGACAACTACCAAGACTTCGTATCCTTCACTTATTTTCTTAGCTATTGTTCCTCCGCAACCAAGTGTTTCGTCATCTGGATGGGGGGCAAACACTATTATCTTCTTGCTCATGTGAAGGCGTCCTAAGTCTAAGTATGAAGTCTATTTTCGCGTGCTTTCTCTATAAAAACTATGAATTGCAAATTCACATAAGGCTGTGGTAAGGGGCTCCAAATTTCGCACCTACGCTTTTCCCTTCAAAAGTTTGGCTGCTTCCAGAGCAGAATACGTCAGGATCATATCCGCTCCTGCCCTCTTGATAGATTTCAAAGATTCCAGAAGTAAGACATCCTCGTCCAAATGTCCATTCTCGCCAAGTAGCTTTATCATTGCATACTCGCCGCTCACTTGATACGCAGCTATCGGAATCGTCGGGTGTTCCTGTCTGACTCTGAGTATCAGGTCCAGATTTGTCAAAGCTGGTTTAACGATAACAATGTCAGCTCCTTCACTAACGTCCAAGTCGACTTTCTGCATAAACATCTTCTCATTGATGATGTCTGTTCTGAACGTACTTGAGTCAACTCCACTCCTCGGCGTCTTCGACAAAGTCATAGCCTCAAAAAATGGTTGAAAGAGGCAACTATCCGTTTTGACGTAAGTCATTACAGGAACATCCTCGAAGCCCTCTCTGTCTAAGGCAGATCTGATGTGTCTTACTTGCCCGTCACACATAGCCGCAGGCGCAACTACATCAGCTCCAGCCTCAGCATGAACAACGGCAATCTTGCCCAACATCTCTGCAGTTTTCTCATTCAAAACCTTGCCTTTCTTGGTGTAAACACAAAACTCGTCAGCAGTATAATCACATAAGCAGAGGTTAGATATTAGAACCAGCTTATCGCCCAGCTCCTTCTTCAGCTTTCTGAAGACCCTCGGATGAAAACCGTTTTTCTGCAAGGCCGTTGAGCCATCAGCGTCCTTTTCCTTCAACACCCCAAAAACCATAACTGCAGGAATCCCTAACTCAATTGTCTTCTTGCATGTCGTCACAGCATCTTCCAAAGAGAAATAATCCTGCCCTTTCATAGATGCTATTTCAAATTTCTTTCCATCTTCTCTAACAAATATTGGATAAATCAGGTCGCTTGTAGTCAATTCTACGGGCCTAACCATACGAATCATTTGCTTTGATCTCTTAATCCTAGTAGTCAAACGCATTCTATAACCTCCTTACCTGTTCCTTTGGAACACGAAAGTCATCAACCAAATGTAGATAATCAAACAAACATTTTAACATTGTTTCTCTGTACTAAGTAGTATTATGACATGTTCCACGCGGGCTCGTGTTCTTCTTCTGCCGAACGAAATAATCCCAGGTCATTCCCAACCCGTCTTTCAAATTAACCTTTGGTCTGTATCCTAATCTCTCTTTAGCCTTGGAAATGTCTGCGCACCTTCTTTTTATATGAAATGCCCTTCGTCTCGTGTGGATTATATCTTTTTTGCTTTCACTCAACATTAGCACTAGTTCAGCTAAGGCGTTGATCGATGTTTCCTTTCCACTTCCGATATTGTAACTTTCTGTCATTCCTTCGCCTCCTTTGGCTATTAGCATCGTTCCTTCTATAGCGTCGGAGACGAAGGTAAAATCTCTTGTCTGACTGCCAGATCCATGTATTACAAGAGGTTTATCTTCGATTGCGTTTGTCAGAAAAGTCGGGATAACCCAGCTTTTGTCTTCAGATGATTGTCGAGGTCCATAGACGTTGAAGTACCGTACTATCGAAGTATTCAAGCCGTATTTTTGAGAAAAAGCCTTGCAATATGCCTCTCCCACAATTTTACTTATGCCATACGGAGAGATTGGTGAAAGTGGCAAATCCTCTCTCATGGGAACAACTTCAATGTCCCCATAGACCTCCGAGCTAGAAGCAAATACGAACTTCTTGACCTTGCCCTTGACGCTGGCTTTTAAGGCGCTCCTTAAACCGCCGATATTGCTATCCATAACCTCTAGAGGACGTTTAGTTGCAAATTTTACCCCTACCATTGCCGCAAAGTGAAAAACCAGATCGACCCCTTTAAAATGATCCTTGATAACATCGTAATTTCTAACATCCATTTTCACAAACTCTATGCCTTCATCCAGAAGATGAGAAATATTTTCGACCTTTCCTCTCATCAAGTTATCTACAATAATTACCTTCATTTTTTGGCGGTAGAGATACTCAGCAATGTGTGATCCGATAAAACCAGCACCGCCGGTTACCAACGCAGTAGTATATTTATCCATTAGGCGACAACCTTAGTTACAATTGTGCTTCACTGTCAGAATCACTTCGTTAAATACTTTGATAATGGAATTTCGTTTTCGAGAAATCTGAGGGACTAAAAATCCGTTTTGTGTCAACCAGCAGACAAGGGTCATGCACAAGAATTTCAAATTTATTAAAAGCGGGCTTCTTGAAGGCTGTGTGGTCTGTCAAGAAAAGAAGGCAATCTGCATCTTTGACAGCTTCTTCTAATGGTAGGTTTTGACAGCCGAACTTTACAGTTGAAAGAGGAAGTACGGGATCGTGAACGGCTACTTCGAAAGACAAATAATTGAGCTCTTTGATGACTCTTTCAGCTGGGCTTCCTCTCGTATCTTCTACATCCTTTTTGTACGTTAATCCTAGAACTGCGACTTTGGGTTTATGGATTGGACTCTTGGGAACCAGTTCCTGCAAACCTTTGACGATCATATTAACCACGTGGTCTGGCATACCATCATTAATTTCGCGGGCAAGCCTCACCATTTTTAGTTCTGACGAAGACGCATTGTGAAGCAAGTAATGAGGATTAATTGGAATACATGGCCCGCCAACGCCAGCTCCTGGGAAATGAGCCTGAAAACTCCATTTTGTAGAACAAGCATCAATGACTTCCATCACGTTTATTCCGAGTCTTCTGAGAAATATTGACAGTTCGTTTACAAGAGCAATGTTAACATCCCGATAAGTATTTTCAACAAGCTTCGCACACTCCGCTACTTCCGCACTGGAAACTTTCTTTACTTCTGCTTCAACGATTCGCCTGAACAAAACTGCGGCCATCTCCGTGCTTTTTTCATCAATCCCTCCAACGTTCAAAGGCGTGTTGTCTAATCTATGAATGCGGTTTCCCGGATCGATTCTTTGCGGGACACAAGCTAGCAAGAAATCTCTTCCGACCTTTAGACCAGAATACCTTTCGAGTGTTGGTAAAATCACATTACGAGTTGCCCCGATGTACACGGTGCTTGCAATGACAACCATGAAACCTCTTCTTAACTGTTTGCCGACATCCTTTGCCGCTTGTGTGATATACATCAGATCGGGTTCACGCTTTTCGTCAAGTGGTGTAGGAACTGATATGACAACTACATTTGCCTCATCTAATGCTTGCGAAAGATTCTTTGTTGCTTTCAGTTTTCCTCTGGCAACGTTATTTTTCACCAATTCCTCTGATTCCAGCTCGAAAAAAGGGCCTTTTCCACTATTGATTCTATCGACAATATCTTGATTGACATCGACACCTATAACGTTCGCGTTAGCTTGTGCGAAATTACACGCCAGCAACAGTCCTATATGGCCTGTCCCAATCACAGCTATAGTAATTGCACCAGTGTTAAATGCTTCCTCGATTTCGTCAGTCGCCGCACTGCAAAAATCTAGAGGATTTATTTTATTGCCCATTCAGACCAACTCGTTTCTATCGCAACAACCGTTCACTTTTGGTTCGAAAGATTCAGTGTTTATTTTTGGTTGACCATCCTGCATAATGCCGGACATATGAAAAAGCTGATAGACAGAAAATCAGTAAGAAAGCAAGGCTAGGAATTACCATCTGGATTGGAATATAGAAGAAAAGTGACAGGAATATTCCTCCAGCGGGAAATAGTAGAACCAGATTAGACAAATGGGGCTTCAATAGGTTGACTATGTCACCATGTTTCACAAGCAAGACCAGTGACAGTAAGAAGCCAATCCATTCAAGAAAAGTGTCAAATATCATGAAATTCGAATAGTATGTAAAAATGGCCCTTCCAAACTCGCTTACCTCTGTAAACCAATTTGAGGTTATAGGCCACAAGAGCATTATGCCCCCCAAACTTGGCAAGTCAGCTATTACGTGTTGTACTAGAGCTGCGAAATACGGGATGCCTTTTGTTCGATATATGAAGAAAATAGGGATAAAGAGTAGGATAATGGCAATAATTGAATGTGTAGGTCCATGGTGAGCCAATCCGGAAATAAACACATCGAAATCTGGCAAGACCGAAACAGTAAATAGCAACGGTATGTTAGTGTCCTGCCCTAGTAGTTTTGCCGAAACCTTGCCAAGTACGTATCCCCATGCCAAGTGTCCAGGTAAAAACATTAGAAATCCATCTCACAAGTAAACGAGATTAGCCACGCCCATAGATTCGACCTAAGTGAAACCAAATATAGTGATAACACCTGAGCATTCGCTTAGTTATGGATTGACGTGAGGGCAACATCAAGATCAAAAAGGCTGCTGTCAACTGGCGAAAACACATTATTTCTACTTTAAGATCATCCACAATGTTAAACGAACGATATTTCTTCAATACTCTTGTGAAGTTTTTGCCCCATCTGAATTGCTGATTAAAAACCCCTTGCAAACTGTATGGGAATCCTATGTGCACAACCTTTATGCTAGGGTCAAATACTAAGAGTCTGCCTTTTTTAATAAGTCTCCAAGTGAAATCTACATCTGATGAATGCCCTACTGACTCATCAAAGAATCCCTCGGAAACCAGAGTTTCTTTTTTATATGCACAATTCGTAATGCCAAGCATACCTCCACTATACATTCTCATGTATTGTGCATTCTGGACTTTCTTTGGAAACTTGTTGTCCTCTATCCAAAGTTCCGCCGTGAATTTTTCAATGTCATTTTTGAACCCAGTCTGAGGGGATAGAACTGGTCCTCCAACACCGTCGACGTCTGGATTTTTATCAAAGAATTCCGAGATTTTTTCCAGCCAATTTTCATAAACAATGCAGTCTGAAGCAGTAAAGCAAACAAGCTCGCCTTTGGCTTTTTTGATGCCTACATTTAGTGTAGGGGCATATCCTCTTTTTGAGCAGTAGTATAGTCTCACAGGGAACTTTGCAGCTATTTCTTCTGTACCGTCCACGCTGCCATTGTCAACAACAATAACCTCAAGATTGTTTGAGGGAAACTCGTTTGAGAAGATTGAAGAGAGAGTATGAGCTATTGTTTCAGCGCTATTTAATGCAGGAATCACCACTGAAATCATTCTTTCCACTCCTTAGTGCATGGTAGGCAGTATATCAAAAAACTGTAATATATGACGGCGCAAAAATTTCGGTCTATAGTTGAATTGCGTCACTGGGGCTACGAATATTCGCTTCAAAACATTTTCGACATCAATCCTAGTGGTATCCAATCTGATTTTTGCTTCGTTTGGTTTCGGTGTGATTTCCACGAATTTTGCTTTTTTTAGAAACTGAATTGTCTTCAACAAAAATTCAAGTTTCAATAGGAGAAGCATTGCCTGTCGTCGCCCCTTTTGAGGTGCATTTCTAGGGAAAAACGAATCCCAGTAGCTCTGATTAACAAAAAGATCAGGATGGAAATCCAGAACCGAAACTTCCCTACTCAAGACGAACCAGAAAAAATCCTTGTAGTAGTTGAAAGAATCCTTCCAATCAATCAGAACCGGAAAGGGAAAGAAAGTAGTACCTTTATGAAAAACAGGAACATTAGATAAGTCGGTTGAAAAATCATATTCAAAACCCAGGCTTCTCAAGGCTTCTAAATGTGGAGGAGACCAAGAAAAACCTGGAGCTCTAAACGCTTCTATCTCCTTTTGGCAGAACAGCTTCCTTAATGTTTTGATTCCTCCTTCTCCTTCAATTTCCCCTGACAAAGGGTTGATATGAGAAGTCTCTCTGCGCAAGGAAATCAGATAAGCGTCTTGATAACTTTCTAAATCAGTATATTCGAAAATGTTTGGACGCACAGAGTGACTACTTGAATGGTAACCGATTTCATGATTTCCAAGTAGATCTAAAACCTGTGGAAAAGAACTTAGTCTTTCAGCGACATGCCCTGTAATGAAAAACAATGCTCTTACATGATATTTCTTCAACAGTCTCAGAATAAGAAACAAAGCTTCAATAGATCGTACATTGACGAAGTCTTCAACGTCAAATGTCAAGAAGAGTTTATGAATTGTCAATCCTCCAGACCAATGAATATACGCGTATATTTCAGCGAATGCTCAACAATGGGATTTTGTTCCAGTCGCATTTTCCGAAAAACCGGTTTAGCAATCTTGAGGGAATGAACGTTTTCAGGAGAGAACTTATTCTTACATCCATTGGACGTTGACCGTCAGCCCAGCAAGCATTGCAGCGAATGTATCTTCTTTGCAGTTCGGCAGTCCTTTTTGAATGCCAGATTTCTCCTAAGCTTTGCTCGTAAAGATTACCGAGTTTTGTGGCCTTTCCTTCGCACAGTTCCACATCACCATTGGGTCTAATAACTGGTCTCAACAAAACGCTGAAGCAAGGTATTTTTAGGCTGCCTGAAATCCAATCATGATACAAGTCGAAATAGCGGTGTGGCTTAGACTGAAGAGGAGGACAGCTAAGGAGATCAGTAATATTGTATAACTTACCTGCTGGTGTCGTTGTATCAAAGTACTCCATGTTTTCATAGTATCCTGACTGAAGATATACGCCATGTTTTTTGCAGAACTCGATCACATGCTTGAAGTCTTCTCTCGTATTCCAAGGGCTAATTACAAAATTAACATAGATGTCTACATCGTCACTCTTCAGCTCATCGACCACTTTTTCAACATGGGAATAACAGTCAACACCTCTCATCTTCTCATAGGTTTCTGGCGGACCGTCAAGTGAGAGAGCCAAACTTTTGATCCTAAATTCTCGAACAAGATCAATCAATCTATCAGCTAGTATCCCGTTTGACAAGAAGAGGTAGTTACGTCCTTGAAATAAAGAAAGTATTTCCCTGCATTTGGGATGCAACATCGGTTCTCCACCAGCTATCAGGAAGCTGGTAAAATTTGTTATGACCTTGTCTCGCAGTATTTCTTTGATGATTTCCACATCCAAATCCGTCTTCGGTTCTTTTTTCCAGATATTGCATATCAAACATTTGGAATTGCATCTATCAGTAATGAAAATTGGAAGACGCACATTGAGTATTTTGCGTCTAAATACAGTGTATGTCAAAGAAACAATACCGAAAAGAATTGTTTTCATCTCCTATAGCGTTGACCTTGAATCTTTTTCATAAACTTCAGAAACACAATTGAAGAGTCTCTCAGCAAGTAAGGCAGAAGATTTGTCATGTTTATTGATGATTCAGATTCATAGTGTACTGGATAGATCAAATCAGTTTTTTCATTTATTTTCCCCTGTTCTAGCGCAATATTGTAAAGCGGCGTGTGAGGGTATATTCGCATCTTTGACAACGTTAAGGACCGTAATTTAGAGCCGCAGCGAAGCATAATTTTTGGGAATAAACGTAAGAGCCCTGTAACATGTTTAGCGTTGTTACTTGGAAGGTCGTACAAGAACTCGTATGCGACATTTGCACCTTCTATTCTACTGATCAGATCAACCGTTCTTTCCACGTGTTCTACTCTGAAGTCTTTCCCGAGCGCTTTCATTGCCTCGTTTGAAGCTCCATCAGGAGAAAAATCAAACAGTCGACAGCCAGCCCTCACTGCTTCTTTCATGAACTCTGCATTTATTAGTTCGGGACGAAAAGTCGCCTCCCATTGAACGTCAATTTTTCGCTTTAAAATTTCTCGGCATATTTTTTGGCCGTGACCCACTGGAAAGTTGAAAACCGGGTCAGTAAAATAGAAACTATGGACGCCATATTTGTCGACTAGTTCCTCAATTTCATCTACCACTTTTCTTGGAGATCTCAGACGGTAAGAGCTGCCCATGAAAAATCGGTGAAGACAATATATGCAGTTGAAGCAACAACCCCTTTTTGACTGTACACCTGTAGAGTAAGGATTTTCTCTATACAGAGCCATATCAAAAAGCTCTCTTGAGGGCAAGGTTAGAGAATCAAAGTCAACTGGCTCTCCACGTTCCGTAAAAACCACTTTACCATTCTTTCGGAGAAGGAGATTCTTGACCTTTTCGGGATTATCGATATTTTTTAACAGTTCTGCAAAAGAGTATTCTCCTTCCGAAAATATTCCAAAATCTATTTCAGGATTTCGTTGCATTATTTCCTTCGGAAAGATGGAAAAGCCAGCACCTCCCACAATCAACTTGCATGAAGGTACCCTTTGCTTTATAGTTCTGGCCATAGAGACAAATTGTGGATAATATGACCGGGGGTAAAAAGAAAACACGCTGTCAATATTCCTGAATGAAATTCCTACAATTTCTGGATCGATCTTATCCAAAACTTTCAACAATTCTTTTGCTGGATCTTCGACGACATTGGGATCCCAACAATGTACTTCATGATCGTCTATAATCAAAGATGCAAGATATGCAAGCCCTATGGGAAGAATCACCGGTTCAGGTTTTCCTCGGCCTAGGTAGGAAGAAGAAAGCAGAATTCTCACTCAGCACCCGCCTTTGTCTACTTCACCTTTCTAGCTGTCGCGCTGCCACTAACAACCGATGTTGTTTTGCTTGGGAGCGAGCGAAACCGAAGTTCACCTATTGCGCAACGATGGGATTTTGTTCCAGTCGCATTTTCCGAAAAACCGGTTTAGCAATCCTGATGGAACGAGCGTTCTCAGAATTGAAGCCACTCTAACATCACTGGCACGTTGACCGTCAGCCCAGCAAGCATTGCAGCGAATGTATCTTCTTTGCAGTTCAACAGTCTTCTTTGAATGCCAGATTTCCCCTAAGCTTTGCTCGTAAAGATTACCCAGTTTTATCGCTTTTCCTTCACACAGTTCCACATCACCATTCGGTCTAATCACCGGTTTCAAGAAAACACTGAAGCAAGGTATCTTTAGGTTACCCATAGCCCAATAGGGATACAATCCAAAATATGGATGCGAAATAGAGCCAAAAGGTGGACACGTGATAAGATCGTCAATCTTGTACAAGCGCCCTGCTGGCGTCGTTGTGTCAAAGTACTCCATATTTTCATAGTATCCTACAAAAAGATGTACACGATGCTTTTTGCAGAACTCGATTACATGCTTGAAGTCTTCTCTCGTATTCCAAGGGCTAACTGTAAAATTCACATAGATGTACACATCATCATCTTTAAGTTCGCTAACCACTTTTTCAACACAGGAATAACCAGCCGCACCTCTAATTTTTTTGTCGGTTTCTGGCGGACCATCAAGCGAAAGAGACAAATGCTTGATTTCACATTCCCGAACCAGATCAATCAATCTGTCAACCAATATTGCGTTGGACAAAAAGAGATAGTTGCGTCCTCGAAACAAAGAAAGTATCTCTCGGCAATCTGGATGTAGTAATGGCTCACCACCAGCTATACAAAACCAAGTGCGTCTTGATATGACTTTGTCTTGCAGTATTTTCTTGATGACTTCCACACCTAGATCTGTTTTCGGTCTCTTCTTCCAGATATTACACGTTAAGCATCTAGAATTGCATCGGTCAGTAATAAAAATTGGAAGAGAAGCATAAAGTATCTTGCGTCTCATTACACTATATGTTAAAGAAAAAATACCATGAAACATAATTCTCGTGATCCTCTTTTTTTTTTCAATTCTAGAAATGTCTTCGGACGTTAGGCTTCAGAAGTATAGCCGTACCCGCTTATGTTACCTAAATTATATGCTGCGTGCTGAGCAAGCCTCAGCAATTTTTTTGTTGGTCCTCTCAATGATGGTTGCAAAAATGAACGCACCGCGTTATAAGGCGTATAGAAATATGATTTTAGTTCGGACCGAGAAGAGTATTTCTTTCGCAAAATAGCCTTTTCTCTCCCCCACACATAATATCGACGTAGAAGATTGCGCAAGCTAGAAGGAAAAACACACTGTACCTTCATCTCAGGATTATACATCAATCGCTTATTGTTTTGTAGCATTTTCCAGCAGAGGTCAAAGTCATAATCATAAGTGAAGCATACATCAAACTCTAACGATTTTAAGGCGTCTTTTCGAAAAGCACTATTCGTGCTGTGCAAATAAGTTTGATAGTGACCTGGCATTGTGATCGTAGCCGAGTTAGAAAACCCTTGCTCTTCATAGAAGATCTGAGAAGCCAGCTTCTGAATTTTTGTACCACACTCCCAACATGGAAGAACAGGACCTCCCACTCCGTCCACATCTGGATTGCGCCGAAGAGACACGGCTATTGCCTCCAACCAATTAGAAGACACAATACACCCTGGCTTCGTCGTACAGATTATGTCCCCTTTTGCAGCCTCAACGCCCCAATTCAGGGCTTGTGCTTGACTTTTTGAGGCAACCACATATTGCTCAATTGGGAAACCATTAACCCTTTCTGAAACACACTCATTTTCGCTGCGAATTAGCAACACTTCGAAATCCTTCACAGGAAAAACGTTCGAAAAAATAGACTTCAAAGTGGGAACAAGAAAGAAACCGTCTTCTTGGCAGGGAATAATCACTGAGAGCAAGTTGATCCAAGCTTGGCATTTCCTATGCAGCCTTGGATTCGAATTAAGGATTATGAATTAGAAAGACATATTGACGATAATTCTAGCATGTGCGTCTCTGGTCTTTATATCGCGGGCGAAAGCATTTGACTCTATTTCACTATTGGCATGCAAGGAATCATCAGTAACTACGGACAGTCTGCTTCCAAGATTCCACAAAATCTGTAAGACCCTTTTCGATGGAAATATTCGGCTTGAAACCTAGAATTTCCTTTGCCCTAGTTATGTCAGCGCAGCTTTGACGCCTATCAAGCGGCTGCGGCGCCCCATGAACAGGTTCAATCTGCTCTTTCCCCATTATACTCTGCAAAAGCTTGAAAATCCCGTTAACAGTCAAAGAGGAACCAGTGGCAACATTGAAAATCTCACCCGCATGACTCTTTTCCATGGCAAGCATGTTAGCCTCAACAACATCTGCAACGTTTATGAAATCTCTGGTTTGCTCACCATCTCCATGAATAACAGGCGACTCATTTCTCGCTAGCTTCTCAACGAAAGCCGTTATAACCAACCCATAAAACGGCGATTGCCTAGAACCGTAAACGTTAAAATACCTCAGCGAAACCGTCTCCAAACCATAATTCTTGTGATAGGCAGTCAAATAATATTCTGAAGCCAGTTTAGAAACCCCGTAAGGCGAATCTGGACGTGGAACTACGTCCTCCTTGATCGGCACAGCCTCCTGCATCCCGTAAACGGCGGCTGAAGAAGCATAAATAAACCGCTTCACACTAAACTTCAACGACGCCTCCAAAAGATTCAATGTTCCATTAACGTTAACATCATTCGTAAGTAACGGTTTATCAATTGACTGGCGGACACCGCTAAGAGCCGCTTCATGAAATATTACCTCAACACCTTCAACAGCTTTCTTCACGGTTTCAAAATTTCTGATGTCACCTTTGACAAAACGAAAACTGCTTTTCCCCACATGCGCTGTTATATTCTCAGATTTGCCAGTACTAAGGTCATCAATAACTCTCACTTCAAAGCCATTCTCTAGAAGCCTGTCTACAAGATGACTTCCGATGAAACCTGCACCACCAGTTACGAGGACACTGGAATACTTATTTTTCATATTATCTAGCCACCTTTATGTACCATGCGTCTGGAGTTTCTACAATGCAAACAAAATCTAAGAGAATTTAGAGTTTCGAAAATGTCTCCCTAAAAACATCAGCCGTCTTTCCCAAATCCTGCTCAGAGTGAGCCGTAGAAACAAAGCATGTTTCAAACTGCGAAGGAGGAACAAACACTCCGTTTTCCAACAAACTCCTCTGATACACCATGAACTTCTTGTTATCCGCTGCCTTAGCGGTTTCATAGTCGTAGACCGGGTTAGCAGAGAAGAATATTTGGAACATAGAGGCCACCGCGTTGACTTGCGCCTCAATATCATGCTCCTCTGCAGAGCTTTCTAAAACCCGAGCTATCTTTTTCTGTTTAGACTCAAGCTGCTCATAAAATGCTGCTCCCTTTTCTTTAATTGTTCTCAGCGTTGCCAAGGCCGCGGCTGTGCTGAGGGGATTACCACTGTAGGTTCCAGCTTGATAGACTTTCCCAGACGGCGCCGTCAACCGCATAATCTCCTCCTTACCCGCATACGCCGCCATGGGAAAACCACCACCCAAAATCTTACCAAGAGTCGTCAAATCAGGCGTAACACCATAATACTCCTGAGCCCCACCAAGACCCAACCGAAACCCAGTAATCACCTCATCAAAAATCAAAACGACACCATAGGCCTCGGTCAATTCCCTCAAGGTTTCCAAGAACCCTTCTTTCGGCAGGATCAAGCCTACGTTTCCGAGAACAGGCTCAACTATGACCGCCGCCAAATCATCTTTCTCACTTTTCACTGCCTCCTCAAACCTTTCAGAATCGTTGTATGGCACAACTATCGTGTTCTTAGTCGTTTCTTCTGGAACCCCTTGAGAAGTGGGCACACCAAAAGTCGTTGCCCCTGAACCCGCTTTGACAAGCACACAATCATGAGCCCCATGATAACACCCTTCAAACTTCACAATCTTCTTCTTCCCAGTAAAACCCCTCGCCACTCTAATCGCACTCATCGTCGCCTCCGCACCCGTCGTCACCAAACGAACCATCTCAGCCGAAGGCACACACCCGCAAACCAACTCAGCAAGCTCCACCTCCCGTTCCGTCGGCGTCCCATACAACGTTCCTTTCTCAAGTTGTTCCCTAACAGCTTCAATAACGTAAGAATAAGCATGTCCAAAAATCAGCGGTCCATAAGCCATACAATAATCTATGTACTCTTTGCCATCAACATCAACTATGCACGAACCCTTCGCGTACTTCGTGAAGAACGGGTACGGATCGAAAGCCCTCACAGGACTGTTCACTCCACCTGGAATCAGCCTTTTCGCTTTTTCGAAGAGTCTTTCAGATTTAGACAGTTTTTTCCCTCCTCACTCGGAACAGTTTCTCGGCCGCCGAGAGAAGTGTACCGTCGTTCTGAAGCGCAGCCTCTCTCAGTTCTTCGATGGGAAGCTGCATAATTCTCTCAACAAGTTCTCTTGAAAATCTGTCAATTATCACGCACTTTCTTTTGTCGGATTCCCCAATCTTACGGATGGCTCTCTCAAGCTCTTTTCGCCTTATTTCCTCATTTCTCCTAAAAATCTCCGAAATAACAGGCTCAACCAGAAACCTTGACAGCTGCCGTTCAAACCTCTCCAACTCTTCGAAAATTATTTTCTCTGCTTTTTCAGCTTCAATCTGCCTAGTTTTAATACAGTCTTCAACTATTTCCTTCAAGTCGTCTATGTTTCTGAGAGACACACCAGGAAGCAAGCCCACCTTCTCTTCAACGGCTCTCGGCTGCGATATATCAATCACAACAAGCCGTCTTGCGCCCCGATCCTTAGCTAGCACTCTTCTAATTTGATTTGCCTTCAGAACGGGCTCACTAACCGACACAGCCGCAATGACTAAGTCTACTTTTGGAAGAACCTCGTACATGCGGTCAAATTTAATCGCTTTTCCCGCAACCTTTGATGCAAGCTCCAATCCTCTCTCATACGTCCTGTTAGCAACAAGAATGGTTCTTGTTCCTCTTTTTCTCAAGTTTTCCGCAGTGATTGCTCCAGCCTCTCCAGCACCTATCAAAAGAGCCCTCACTGACTTCAGATTCCCCAGCTCTTTCTCAGCACAGTCGACCGCGGCTGAGCTTATTGAAACCGAGCCCTCATTGACTTTAGTTTCAGTTTTGACGCGCCTACTGGTATTCACGGCTTTCATGAACACTTTGCCGAGGATCAACTTGACTGTCCCAAGCTTCTTTGCTTTCACATACGCTGATCGCACTTGACCGAGAACCTGATCTTCCCCCAAAACCACAGATTCCAACCCGGCAGTCAAATTGAAAAGATGAATCAAAGCCTCTCTTCCCTGATAAAACTCGACAATTTTCTTCAAAAGGTCAAGGCTGACCCCTGCTTTAGCGCTCCACAGTTTCAATATCCGATTTACAACGTCTTCTTGAGCCGAATCCTCCATTACACAGTAGATTTCAACTCGATGACAAGTTTGCAGAAAAATGCATTCTTGAACTGAGCCCTCTGCACAAAGAGTTTTCATAGTTTCATTCTCATCTGGAACATTAAGGGATTCAAGCATAGGTAGACTTGCCTTTTTATGAGATGCAGAAAGACAAACTATCATGTGCTACACCTAAAACTCGAAAAGAGAAGCTTGTCCTTTATGTGATAACGATTGCTTTCTTGAATTTCCCTTCAAATGTTCCAACTGGAACAAAAATCACTTCGTTAAAGGTTATTCCCACTCGGTTTTTAACCTCATCAACTATTTTTCCTCTCAAGGACTTCTGCAAAGCCATCGAGGGATCTCCGCTAACTTCCACTTTCAAAGTGGCTTCATGCTTGGGCGTGCGTTTGTCAGCAATTATCTGACATCTACCTGTGAGCTCTGGAAAAATGCTGAGTATGAACTCGACATGACCAGGAAAAACGGCGACACCCCGAATCTTGGTCATGAAATCTTCTCTATCTATGTCAACCCCGACTTTAGGATGAGCCATTCCACATTTACATTTATGGAAACCGAAGTAATTGGTTACGTCTCTTGAAAGATACCTTATCAATGGAAAAGCTTCCCTCTGAAGGCTCGTGATTACAAGTTCACCTCGCCCCCCATCTCCAAGAGGCTCATGAGTTTCAGGATCCACGACTTCAACAAGATAGTAATCACCCCAAACATGATGGGAATCCTCTTCTTCGCAGTGAACGGAAAAGCCTGGGAACTCTGTGGCCCCGTAATCAATTGCAACTTTCTGGTATCCAAACTCCTTTTCAAGAATCCTAATCTGAGATTTGCTCGGTTTTTCTGCAACGCATATGCCCAGCTTGAGGTTGTACTTACTTAGGTCTTCCCCTAACGCTTTGGCAACTTCAAGTATTCTCAAGTGATAGTTTGTAACTCCATAAAGAACCGTTGTCCCAAACTGTTTTATCAGGAGAATCTGCCTTTCCGTGTCTCCAGGACCAACAGGAATAACGCAAGCACCTATCTTTTCAGCACCCCAATGCACCGACCAGGCACCCTGCCATAATCCATAAGAAGCAGTGACCTGAACAACGTCCCTACTTGTCACTCCATGATAAGTAAGCTTTCTGGCTGATGCCTCAGACACCATCTCTACGTCTCTGCGGGTATGTGCGATTTTAAGCGGGCGTCCAGTAGTCCCACTTGTCAAGCGTATTGTCGCAACTTCGGAGAGAGGCACGGCCAAAATATCGTGATAATTCTCTTCCAACTCCTCTCTAGAAGTCAAAGGAAGCCTCTTCACATCATCCAAGCTTTTAACCATCGTAGGCTTCAGTTTTGCTTCCTTAAACTTCACACGGTAAAACTTGCTTCTTTCATAGACTCTGTTAATCTGTTTTCGTAGAAGCTTCAACTGCAACTTTTTCAGCTCTTCGCTTGAAGCCAACTGGACTTTTCTGTTCCAAATGACCATACGCATCACCAAACCTACACTACCAACTTTAAGTCATCTTTCTACTGAAAAGCTCTTCAAAAATCCACAGATTTCTGTAAAAATCCATAAATCTCATCAATCTGCCTCCAATTCTTAATTTTCTAATCACTAACGCCTTCAGCAGATTGCGTCTTCTATTTTTTCCCATTTTAATTTTCTCAAAAATAGCCAAATCACCTGATATTACTATATCTGCACGCGTGCTTCCACAAGTTTCTTTTTCATCGACCTTTATGCCACTTCCATCTATATTTACATAAAGTGGTGGAGCAGACGAAATCTTGAAAAGAACCTTCAGGTCAACGTCGGAAAATTTTCTGTTAAATTCTCCGGATTTTATTGCATCATTCAAGTAATCTGCGGTTTGTTTCACTTTCTTCCAATTTAGAATCTTCAAGTACTGAACTGTTTTGTCTGGGGCTGGAATGTATCCTCCAGTCGGTGTGTGGAAATGCCTAGCCGAGTCTGGGTCAGCAAACATATAGATTATTGCAGCACCTTTGTCTTTCACGACTTTTGAAGATCTCAAGAAGCGCATTAGATCCTTGCCTACTCCCCTTCCCCTATACTCAGGTTTTACAACTATGTCAGCTGCCAACACTGCCTTATCTTTAAGAGAGCCCGAAATCTTGAAGTCTCTCAAAAGCCAGTGGTTACATCCTATCATTTCACCGTTTTCCTCAGCGACAATCGCAAGTGAAGGGTCAAAATGTGGATTTTGCTTATACTTCCAATCCCAATATCTTCCCTTCAAGAAACCGCTAAACGTGGATTCTAGCAAGTTTCTGACAGCTTCCACATCTTTTTCCTCAAGCTCACGACAGAGGTATTTCCCTTTCATAAATGCCCCTGCCTCTCAACCGAAGTCGCCCAAAGGCCAAAACCAAGAATAAGTTACACGCATAGACAGGAGAAGCTTTATCATCGTTGTAATTTTCCAGAAAGGCTTTACTTTCACTTTTCGAGTCAAAATAGCGCGATGCGGACTCGTAGTCCCGAAAAGTACAGAAGTCAACGTTGCCAAGTCCGTTTGCACGAGAATTGTAGGCGAAAAAGACAAACCGTCATGAACTCTGACTTCTCCATTATGGACCTCAAAAGAAACAGCGTTTTCGATCCAAAAAGGCGCATCCTTCACTTTTATTATTATTTCTTCGCTGATTTTTCTGATGGACTCCATCGACCCAACGGCAACAAGCATAGAGATCAGCTTTTTGAAGCTCAGGACGCCAACAAACATTTTATGAGCGTTGGCCTTGGCAAAACCTAACTGTTTGCATGCACCATTCAGAGCTTCATCATCGTAGGGAACGTTGACGTTTACTGACGATGCGCCGATCTCTTCCAAATATTTTACGGCGCTTTCAAGAAGAATCTTCGCAACATTTTCCGTGCCTGACTTAGAACAGAATTCCCATATATTACCAGAAGATCCGACAACGATGTATCCTGTAAGATTTCCAGTTTCTTTGCTGAAAATAAGAAAGATGCCATCTTCTTTAACATCAGGCCTTTTCAGACAACACCAACGCCAGTATTCAGTAGTTCTTGGAACATAACCTCCGAATCTTTCATATGTTGCATTGGAAAATTTGACAATCTCTTCCTCATCGCCCTTCATGAAATTTCTTACTTCGTACTTTTCCAAACGCATCAACTTTTTATCCCGTCATGTTGAGCCGTAGACTGACAAACCGTCCGTGATACTGAAAGTTGCTACCCGTTGTATTATAAATCCAAAGCTCAAAAAACAAACTGCCAAAAAAGTCACTTCTCGTCGAATTCCATGATGTCACATAATCTGTCATATCCAACACAACACCATTCAAAGCCATGTTATAAAACCGAACTTGTAAAAACACATCATCATACTCATAATCAAAGGAAAAAGTCAAAGGCAACTCCCAAACTCCCTCATCCTCAACAAAAGCACTGATGTTATAAAGAGATGGCAAACTGCTCGGAGTACGATTCTCGATTGGTCCAAAACTCGTCGGAGCTGGCTGCGTCTGATTGCGAAACTTCACCTCAACCAAATAGTAAGCACAAGATCCCAAACGATTACTAAGCCCCAAGAAAATACTGTAATTCTCATTACGCGTAATGTTAAACGGTAAATCCTCAGCCATGTGATTCGACCCAACATACCAAAGCTCAGTGAAAAACACCGTCCGAGGATAAACCAACAATCTGCTCAGAGCAGGCGAAGCCACAATCAAAGCCACAATCCCAAAGACAACCACAAAAAACAGATGATACTCGCGAAGATTCATCAAGCGACGCCTCCAGGCTTCTCATATTTCCTCTTCAAGAAAAACCAAAAGACGAAGCCCCCACAAACAACAGCAACAGCCCCTACGAGAGAACCCACAACATTAAGCATAAAATCCATATAACTCTGCTGTGCCCCAGTCTCCGCAAGAATGCTTGCCTCAGAAACAAAGCCATCCAATTCTGTTTTGCTTAGATTAGCCAAATTGAAAGCAGAATCAAAATCGCCCATGTCATAGGCCATATGAGCCTTCCACAACAACATTCCAGCTTCATTCAGACCATTCAACAAGAACGCAACATTGGCTCCAGCTTCCTCAGCCTTCAAAACCGCATCATAAGCCGAACGCACGGCATTCTCTGCTTCGCTAATCTTCGACAACGCTTCTTCTTCGCTAGCTGCCATGCAAATCGCTGCGGAGGCCAACAGCAAAAACAAGCAAAAGAGTGATGCAGCAAAACACGTTCTCAATATTCCTTGTCACTTCCTCTCCACATTTATCCGCTTGAGCACAAATCTTCCAAAACTCTTCGTTTGGCACGGATATCTTTAAGCCTCTTTTCAACATGCCTATTGCTCTTCGCATAGCCTTTATACTCTTCCAGAAACTTCTTTCCCTTGTCTGTGAGCACGTAACGCCGCTTGCTCTGTTCCAGACGAATAAAGTACGCTTTTCTGCATTCGGCAAGATATTTGATCAAAAGCTTGTAACTCAAATTGGCCTGATACATAATCTGTGTTTTCTTAGCGCCCCTGCTCGCAATACGCAGTATGTCAGCTAGAATATCAAGCTTGTTCCTATAACTACCCAAATTTTATCCCCTCAAAATAGAACCATGAAACGCGAAACCGTAACGGCTTCTCTACGCTTTAACATTCAAAGTTTCAGCAAAACTAGAAGTGAAGCCAGCCCCTTCCTCCCTTCTTCAACTGCTGCCGCTGCTTCTCACCACGCTCATACTGATGGGCTCGTCTAGCTCTCCGGGAGGACCTCTGCTTGGCAATCACCGTCCTTATGAACTTGCCCCATCCGCCAACAGTTGGGTTTGGAGGAAGAATCCTGTCCAAGTCAACAAGCTTATGCTGCTGCAAAATCTCCCTGAAACTCAACTGCTTAAAATCTCTCGTGGCAAAAATAATCGTGCCCTTATCCACAAACAAATTAGAAAAGTCCGCGTTTGCAATTCCTTCCGCTCTCACCTTGTCGTCGATACGCTCCCGCCACAATCGTTTCCACTCTTCTCTCAATTCTTCAACGATATCTTTGTATGCTGGAATCTCCACTAGCAAATCCCTCCTTGACAGGAGCGGACAGGAATACGCCTCAAAGTCAACTTTTCACATCCGAGCCTTCTAGTTAATCCTGTTTTTCTCCCCCAAAGTGTGACAGCTTTATGGCTTTTCACCTTTAAAAACATATAAGAAAGAAAAAACCATATAAATGTTCTAGAACTTTTCTCTATTGTTCCAGAAAACCTCTTAGAAATTCTGGAATTCTGCCACTAATAAACCATATCATTCATTCTCAAGCCTAAAATAGCAAATCCGCCAATCTAACTGACTAGAGATGGCAAAATGGCAAAACTAAGCTCGTTTTTCGGGCTGATAAGAGACAACTCATGGCACACCATAAAAGAAATATCTGAAACTTTAGATATTCCATCAAACCGGCTATCGGAAATGTCAAAACTCCTATCCGAACACGACCTAATTGAATATGAACAAGACAAAGAACGCGTCAAAATAAACGCAGAATGGAAAATCATATGCGAACAATACGACGAAATAGAAGAAAAACAATCCGTAGCCACAATAATAGTCCCTCCGGAAAAAGACGTCAGACTTCAAAACACAACCATCGCGAACCTCACCGACATGCCGCTTGAACTAAACGTGAGAATAAACGGAAACCTCAAAGAAGTCACGATAAACAAAATCAGCTAAAGACTATAGAGAAATAAACTGGTCAGCCTTCTCCAACAACTGCAGCAGATCTATTCCGCGATCAGTAATTCTATAAACAATCCTGTTCTGAGGATTGCCAACTTTCGCAATCAAGCCTGCCCTAGTCAATTCGCGCAAATACTTATTGAACGAAGCAAGATTCATGTTAACATCATACATGATCCTAGTCTTACACGATTCCTTCTTTGAAGCGCTCAGAATAGCCACGATGAGCTCCGTGCGATTCCTCTTCATCTCGAATCTGACACCAAATACCAATATAGCATTAATCCAGAGATAAAATTAACCCAAAAAACAAAGCCCAAAAACCATCATGTCCCTCTGTTTTCTGCTTAATCTAACAAAGCCTTAATATTCTTTTTTTAATTGCAACAGCTTATATTTGAATCGGCATCAACGAATTTTTGACTTATTGATTACTAAGATATGCATGCCTCTTGACTATTCAGCATCTTCTTTTTTGCAATTTTTCTTTAATTTTTTGAAAATAGTAAGAACACCTTCTAATAGAACCTTATTATCAATATCTTAAGGAGGTGAAGACAGATGAGAAAAGCCCTCATTGTCGGGCTACTGTGCCTAGCCATATTCCTAGCTGCATACGGCATAGCCATAATCAACGCCATTCCACAAGCAATTTCCAATTTCAAGGCAACCGCAACAAAATTAGTCAGCCTGACAGCAGTCATAATCACGCCAAACGGAGACGAAGGAGGAGGCGGTAGACCTTATATTGAACCTGGACCACCATGAAACTTAACTATTCAAAACCAGGCTGAAGCACCATGATGCCACCAAAAGACGTGCAACGCTTTTTCTACTACTTCAAGTTTTTAGACCGCACAAACGCGGCCATACTTGAGGGACTCGCAGAGCACGGTCCAAGAAACCTGAGCGTCCTAGCCAAATCACTAGGCCTACCCATCACAACCGTTCGATTTCGACTAAACAAAATGGTCAAGGACGGCCTACTTCTAATCAACGCCAATTTGAACATGCCCAAGCTTGGCTTAATCAAGGGATTCTTGGCCGCCGAGGCCCACATCGGACATCACGAAAAACTGCTCAAGGCAATCCTGAACACGGATTACTGGACGTACATAATAAGATGCTACGGAAAAATGGACGGATACTGCGCCTATTTTGCGTTTCCGTTCACGCATAAAACAGAATTGCAAAAATACTGGGAAAAAGCCGCCCAAATGAAGATTTTTCCAAACCACCGATTTCTCTGGGTCACCAACTCAGAAGTCAATCCCCCCATTTTCTCATGGTACGATTTCGAAAGAAAAGAATGGCGCTTCCGCTGGAAAAAATGGATCGACGAAATCCTCAAATGTTCAGACGGTTTGCCACAAGCCTTGAAAGACCCAAAGGACTACTCCGTCATGGCAGACAAGACCGATCTGCTAATATTGAAAGAACTTGAGAAGAACGGAGCCGCAGGCCTCAAAGAACTGACAAAAGTGGTCAACATCACTCCGCAAAGCATAGGCAACCGCTACAAAAAACACATCATCCAAAGAAACCTAATCATCAACTACAACATCGACGTCTACCCATATCCACCACAACTCTCTGACCTGTACACGTTCATCATCGACTTCAAAAATGGAAAAGCCTTAGTCAAATTCGTCAACGCATCCAACAAAAAGCCCTTCATGGTAAGCAGCTCAAAAGTCCTAAACGAAAACTCGCTAATCGCTAACATGTACATTCTGAAAACAGAGTTCCCAAACCTAATCGAATCACTGAACCGCCTCTATTCCAAAGGTTTAATCAAAGATCTTTTTTACGTGACCTTAGACCCAACATCCTACAGAAGGCAGACAATATCCTACGAATATTTCAAGAATGGAAAATGGACATACAACCTCGAGGAGAAAATCAAACAACTGAAAGACATCAGCAGAACATCTTGACGTTTCTGATGCATTTTACTATGTTCTTCTTGCGAAAGTCTTATTTTCAAATTTGCAAGAAATATAACAGAGATTGCAAAAAAGAAGGGGGAGAATAAACTTGAGATTAAGGTTTCCCATAGAAATGCGTAAGCGCATCGTCAAAAACTTCTTGGACTTATTGATACTCAAAGAACTGAGAAACCACTCAAGTATGAGTGGCTACGAAATCATCATATTGTTCCGCAACAAATTCCGCGTAGTTCTTTCTCCTGGAGTAGTGTATTCCATGCTGTATTCAATGGAGAGAGAAAACCTAGTTCAAGAAGACATAAGAAAAGGCAAAAGGACATTTAAGCTAACTAAAATGGGAGAAGAAGAAATCCAAGGCATCTTGGGCAACCTTGACAAGGTTCATCACCTCGTAGATTGCACGCTTGGGAAGTGAAGAGCCGCTTTAACGACTTTTTCGTTTAAACAGACACCTCCTGAGAACCAATCAAAATCGCATTCAGAAAGAAGCCAATTTTCAGTGGGGCTGTCCGTCCCCATACCCAAATGAGTTCAGAACCCAACTCAGGGTGATTGGATCCTGCAGGTGCAGACAGTCAGGGCGCGAGAAAAGAAAGGTTCACCTTGCCATCAAACTTCATTAGCTGATGTTCGAGAGCTGGTCCGACGGGGCTAATACCAAAATAGGGGCGTGAAGTGATCTTCCATTGAACCGTTAAATACTCTCTTTTTCTCTACTCATTATTAGATGATGGCGTATGGTTGCAACAGGCGAATACGCTGCAGAATTGAGAGGAATTGCCAAACGCTACGCTGACATAGTGGCTGTAGACTACATAGATTTAGACATCAAATACGGAGAAATCCTTGGTCTTCTAGGCCCGAATGGTTCAGGAAAATCCACAACACTGAAAATTATTCTTGGACTAGTTAAACCCGACTCTGGATCCATGAAGGTTTTAGGCATAAATGCAGAAGAAGATCCAGTGGCGATTAAAAGATTGGTAGGATATGTTCCTGAAAGCCCACGGCTTTATGAATTCTTAACTGGGCTTGAATATCTCGATTTTACCGGTGACATTTACGGAATAAACGCCTCAGACAAGAAGACGCGAATAGAAGAGTATTTGGAGGCTCTTGATTTAGAGGGAAGAGAAGGCGACATGATAAGCAGCTACTCGCAAGGAATGAAACAGAAAATTGCCCTAATTTCAGCCTTCCTCCACAAACCAAAACTACTCATCTTAGATGAACCATTGAACGCTTTAGATCCAAAGTCAGCTAGAATTGTAAAGGACCTCTTGCGCGAACTAGCCGCTAAAGGAGTAACAGCCATTTTGTCCACACATGTTCTAGAAATTGCCCAAGCAATGTGTGACCGCATAGCCATCCTATACGAAGGAAGAATCCTGGCTTTAGGCAACATGGAAGAACTTAGAAAGAAGGCGCAGCTGCCCGGGTCAAATCTGGAAGATGTTTTTCTAAAACTCACAGGAACAGGAGCCATAAAAGAGATTGTCGAGGCGCTTTTGAAGTGAACTTGAAAAACGTTCTTAGGCTTATAAGCGTTGACGTAAAATCTGGACGATTAATTAGAGCAGGGATTTTCAGAAGATACAAGGAAAGGAGAATCTATCAGTATTTGCTGTATGGTGGAGCGTGCATAATAGGATTACTGGTGGGATTAGCCGTCGGAAACTTGTATTCAAGATTGCCTGTCTCCGAAGAGAAAACCTTGCTCCATCAGACTGCTCAACAACTTTTCACATCCCTTCCGACCATAGTTCTTCTTTACAGCCTAGTCTTCACCATGATGGGACAGATCCAACGGTCAGGAATTAAGGTTTCAATTCAGCCTCCCTACTGGTTACCCATCACTTGGGGAGAACACACCTTGGCCGCTTCCTTTGCTCACATCATTGGTTTACCCTTGGCCTCCATTGTCCTGTTGAGCACTGCCGTTTTTTCTTTATCCATTTTTCTGGCAGAACTGCCCTTAGCCACGATCACAATTCTCGCCTTGTTGGCCAGTGCCTTCTTGGCTAGTACAACAACAGAAATTTTCAGAGTCTTGCAGGTTAGAATTACAGGCTCTGTTTACAAGTCTTCTGGGAAAGTGGCTATTTGGGTGAGATTTCTCGGTTCTCTGCTGTTCCTAGTAGTCTTCTATATTGTTTGGTTTTCCATTTCATCTGGCTCTGGCTTAATCACAATTATTGAAACAGTTACTGGTGTCCAAGGAGCTGTCTGGTTCTTTCCATATGTGTGGTTGGGCATGACTTTGTCTTCTTTCATAAACGGACTGACTGTGCAAACAATTATTTTTTCGTTGGCTTCAATTGCGTTTATTTTACTCCTATTCTATTTGGCTGTCAAGTTTAACACCAGATTTGGGTTGTATGAGCCGCCAGCGATAACTGTCTCGAAAGGAGTTTACGTTCCAAAAACTAGTTTATTGGGAAAATTTGGTTTTTCCTCGTTAGAGGCAGCTGTGATAAGGAAAGATTTTAAGGCTTTCACAAGACGAAGGGAACTTATGTACACTTTCATAATGCCCATAATTATTATTATTGCACCTTTGATGCAGTATTTAGGAATGTTAGGTGCGTCTGTACCCTCAGAAGCTTCGCTCTTCTTAGTCGCATGGATACTATTAGCGCCTGGACCGTTAATGGCTATGATGGTGGGCATTATGATTATTGGTGAGGAAGGCTCGTCAGTGTGGCTTTTCTATTCTTCACCAATCACCACACGCAGCCTTGTCAAATGCAAATACGCCTTCATGTGCATTCTCTCATTTGCAGTAATGCTAATCTGTGGTGCTATTGGAATTCTGGTGACTCGTCCATCGCTGCAGCTAGCTTTTACGCTATTGATAGAGTCCACGTTTCTAATCTTCGCTTTAGGGGCTGTTTCTCTCAGAGCAGGAATAAAAGGCGCCGATTTCGTTGAAACTCCAAGACCCAGGATGGTGAGACCTTTAACATCAGTCATCAACACATTAATGTGCATGCTGCTAGCCGTTGTTACAGTTTCTCCTCTCATTCCATACGCAATGTCTTTGATTAGCCTACCCTTCACTATACCTCTGCCAGAAATAGATGTCTACGTTGCAATCTCTATAAGCGCTGTCATAGCTTTTGTCATAACTTTCGTGTTTTATAGAATGGCATTTAAAAACGCAGCTGAGTTCCTAACCAAAGCCGAAGTTTAGCGTCAAGAAGCAATTCCTAAGTTTTATGTTAACCAGTCTTTTTTGCTTCATATGACTTAAAGAGTCTGACACTCGCTATCGAAATGGAAACAACCGTGTAAACCGCTATGATCACGACAGCAAGCGCAACCTCTCCGGCGGATGACATCTTTTTCCGTTGCTGAGTCCACATAAATAAGTGACTATTCAGGATTCTTTTTCTCAGTGCACCACGTTAAGAAGAGATTTACAGATTGATTCATGATCAAGTAATTCTCACGGGATTTGAGTCTGAATCGATTTGAGTCGCTATATCCCCATACCTAGACGGGTTCATAGTCGATAATGGGGCTGCCCGGATTTGAACCGGGGTCACGAGCGCCCGAGGCTCATAGCCTAGACCAAGCTAGCCGACAGCCCCATCAGATTAGACTCATCATGTAAACGTCACAAAAATAAGTGTTCCCTAACACCTTTAAACTCTTACCTCTAAATAATACGCTTACCGCGAGGGGGACCTGAATAGGCTTGTCTACTGCACGCCGAGTGCGAGGAGTCAAAATACTCAAGGCTGTTTCATCACCTATCAGACTACAAATTCTGAACCTGCTTTTTGACAGAGGCTCTCTCTCTTATACCGAGTTGATGAGTTCGCTCAAGATGAACCCGACCAGCGACGCAGGAAGATTTGCTTACCACCTGAAGTTTTTGCTCAAGGCAGATTTGATCGAAGTAGACATAGAATCAAGGAAATATTGTCTAACCGAACTCGGCATAATGGTCATTGACATCGCAGACAAAATCGAAAAGAAAGCCTTCAAACCAAAAGGCATGCTTGTCCGCACTTCTCGATTTGCACTGCAAGAATTTGACGCAAACAAAATCGCGAATGCTCTCACAAAAGAGGCCAAAATGCCCGCTGAGCTAGCCAAAAAAGTAGCCAAAGAAGCAGAAAAACGGCTACTCAAATCAAAAACAAAATACTTGACAGCTCCCCTCATCAGAGAAGTCGTAAATGCAATCTTAATCGAGAAGGACCTAGAAGAATATCGCCACAAGCTCACTCGCTTAGGCCTGCCTGTCTATCAAGTCGCCTCTTTAATGGACACCAAGGCTAAAACACCTCTCACCTCCGCATCACTACACGAGATGGCTGGAAAAACTGTTCTCGAAGAGTACATCCTTCTGAACATTCTTCCAAGAGACATCGCAGACGCACATTTATCCGGTTCTCTACATATAAACGGCTTAAGCAGCTGGATTCTCAAGCCAACTGAAATAATGCACGACCTACGATTTTTCCTTCAGAATGGTCTAAATCTAGAAAAGACGGACGCTGCTCAACCTGCTTATCCACCACCCCAAAGCCTTGAGTCGGCCTTGTCGCTAATATTCAACGTTCTTCTACATTCGGCAAAGGAATTGGAAGAAACGCAGACGTTTGATTACCTTAACGTTTTTCTCGCTCCTTTCGTAAGGAATTTAGATTCAGCCAGAATCAAAGATTCTTTACGCTTATTCATTTCAAACATAAACCAACATGTGAATGCTTCCTTAGGCCTAGAGCTTACTGTTCCAGATTTTGTCAACGAGAAACCGGCTCTAGGTCCTTCTGGAAAACCTGCCGGCAAATACGGGGATTTTGTCGAAAAATGCCAACTTTTAGCCTCGCTTTTCCTTGAAATATTCGCCGAGGAAAGTGCAGCTAAATCGTTAACTAATGCTAAATTGATTCTGAAAATCCGCCCAGAAGTCTTCACTGATGAACGAGCAAACGCCCTGTTTCGAAAAGCACACACCTTAGCCGCTGGAAAAGGAATGCTGTATTTTGCCAATTTGTCCGAAAAGAAACAAAAACACTCTGTTTTTTCTGCTGCTGGATGCAAACTCGAGGCAAATTTGAACGAAGACTGGGAAACAGACACTTTGCGCACTGGTTGCCTTGGGGTCGTGACAGTCAACGTGCCACGCATCGCCTACGAGTGCGAGAAGGATAGAACAAAATTTTTCGAGATTCTAAAAGAGAGGTTGGAGATGGCAATGCGCGCCTTAGAAATCAAGTACAGAATGCTTAGACATTACGGTAAAGGCGTGCTTCCGTTTATCATGCAAAGCGCCAACGGTGACCAGTACTTCAGACTCGAAAATTGTTCTCGAATAATAAATTTCGCAGGGTTTGAGGAGGCCTCAGAATTCTTTTACGAAGAAAATATCCACAACAAGAAAACATTAGATTTCGCTGGAGAAATCATCCAGAACATAGTGGCTTTTACTCACAAAATTGGTAGAAGGCGGGGAAAACGTGTGGTTCCGGCCATATTGCCAAGTTTTGAGGCTTCTGCAAGATTGGCGGAGTTGGATATCGAAAAATGTGGCATTGCGAGAGTGAAGTTTTCGGGAACAAGAGAAAAACCATTCTATTCCACGATTATGAAGCTAAATTTGCAGAATGGCAATATTTCTCCTGAGTCGCTAGCCGTTGATCAAAGACTAAGCGGGTTAAACGTGGGCGGAAGCATGACTGTAATAGAGCTTGGAGGAGTGGAATTCAAATCCGATGATCTTGCCTCCTTGACAAGACAACTTATTGAAAACCATAACGTAGAGCTTTTCACGTACAACCGCAAATTTACTTATTGCCAAAACTGCAAAAAAAGCTGGTTTGGTTTACTGCGTAAATGTCCTTCATGCGGCTCAATTGGCACGTTGACTGCCTTAGACAGATTCGCATTAACATGAGTTTCTGCTACCTAACTGCGTCCAAGATCAGAGCCAAGAGAGCCATTCTGACGACTATTCCATTCCACACTTGCTTGAAATAACGTGCATGCGAACTGTTATCAACTTCAGCGGCTATTTCGTCAACCCGTGGCAGAGGGTGAAGAATAATAAGGTCTTTCTTCGCCTCTCTCAGGATGTTCAAGTCTACTTTGTAGGAACCCCTAACCTTGGCATATTCTGCTGGGTCTGGAAAACGTTCTTTTTGTATTCTAGTCATATACAGCACATCAACCAGTGATACTATTCCTTCTAAGTTTGTTCTTTCACTTACTGGTATTTTCTCTTTTATTACTCGCAGGACCTCACGCCGCATTTTCAGAGATCCAGGCGAAACCAGATACAATTCAATGTCGTACAAAGAGAGAGCGTATGCAAGCGAATGCACGGTTCTTCCATATCTCAAATCGCCAACAAGCGCTATCTTTAATCCGTCAATTTTTCCCTTTTCCCTCATTATAGTATACAAGTCCAGAAGCGCCTGTGTCGGATGTTCTTCTGCGCCGCTACCACCGTTAATTATTGGCACTCTAGCAAATTCCGCAGCAAGTCTGGCTGCACCCTCAAGCGGATGCCTCATGGCGATTACGTCTGCATAGTTCTCCACGGTACGCACAGTGTCCGCAATGTTTTCACCTTTCTTGACTGATGCGATTTCTGCTTCTGCAAAACCTATCGTCGACCCGCCAAGCTTGTGCATCGCGGCCTCAAAACTTAAACGCGTGCGCGTACTAGGTTCAAAAAACAACGTTGCAAGAATTTTTCCCCTAAGCATATCTGAGCCTTCCGCAGCTACTGGTTCCATGGCTTGGGCAATTTTCAAAACAAAATCAATTTCTTCACGGGAAAAATCCTTGATTGATATTATGTCTCTGCCTTTGAACTCCAATCTCCCACCTAAAACAAGTCAGCGCAACTTCTAAATAACTTTTTATCAAAAGCGTAAAACCGTCCAAACCGGCGTCAAAATTAAAATCTTTTATCCCTGTTTGCGATATAGCCTTCCTAAATAGGGGCTGAGTATGAGCGAAACGGAGTTACGCGTTTCCAAAATCAAAGACGGCACGGTCATTGACCACATCACAGGCGGACATGCCTTGGATGTCGCTAAGATTTTAGGAATAACCGGTCGGGAAAAAAGAGTGATCACAATCGCAATCAACGTGCCAAGCAAGCTCTTCAAAGTCAAAGACATAGTTAAAGTTGAAGGGAGAGCGCTTAAGCCACAGGAAGTGCACAAAATTGCCTTGTTGGCTCCACACGCAACCATCAACATCATTCGCGACTATAAGGTCATAGAGAAGCAGAGAGTCAAACTACCAAAAGTAATTGACAACATTATTAAATGCGCTAATCCCGCTTGCATAAGCAACAGCAACGAGCCTGTCTTAGCGAAATTCTACGTGGAAGATGAGGACCCGCTACTGCTGAAGTGCCATTACTGTAATTACATCATGGAGAAAGCGGATGTGCTTCAGCAGTTTAACGTGATTGTGTAGTACTAACGCACTACACATAGCATCGAAACACAAACCGCCACGCTTCATGAACCAAACACCATTTCCAAATCAAAACAGGTTTTAACACTAGAAACCAAAGAGAAAAAAGAGACTTCGAAACTAGGCAACAGCGCGTATACCCTCTCTTATTTCACCTATCTGGCTCAGGTTGTCCATTAACACTCTCATTCGATATGAGCTTTTTAGCGTTCTCGCTACTTGCCCTAATATGAAGCTTGGTCTACGAACAAACCCGTAAAACGCATCATGAATCATCCGTTTGATTTCCGCGAGCGGAACCGCGGTCGGACAGATCTCAGAAACCGCGATGCCTGTCTCCCAATATTCCCCTCCGTCCAGAAGCCCCGCAACTTCAAATTCATTCCAGAGATCTGTTCCAGGGTAAACACCTAATATGTTAAATTGAGGTATATCTATCGATATTCGTCTTGCAAAATCAATTGTGTTCTGAATTTCTTCTCTTGTTTCGTTCGGAGCGCCAACAATAAACGATCCGACCACAATGTCTATTTGAGCCTTTCTGGCTGATTTTACAGCAGCTTCAGATTGCTGAGGCGTTGTCTGCTTGTTATAGTAGTCTAAGATTCTTTGATTTGCACTCTCGATGCCGAAGTAGAGGACTTTGCAACCTGCCTTTGCGATTTCCCGCAGCATTTCATAAGAGCAGTTGTCAACTCTTCCTTCGCAAATCCAATCCATATCGATTTTTTCTTTCTTTATAGCTCTGCAAAGCTTGATTACTCTTTTCTGGTTCAGCGTGAAACTGTCATCAGTGAAGATGAACTGTTCATATCCCTCGCCAGCGAGAAAACACAGTTCCTCTAGAACATTTTCAACAGATCTGGGCCTCCACATGTTACGAGCGAACCGTGTGCAACTGCAAAACCGACATTTGTAAACGCATCCACGTGAAGACACAATGCTGGTAAACTTCTTTGGCGCCACATTTGCCCCTGCAATATCACAGTGGTATTCTGCGTCGATTAGTCTACGGTCTGGAAAAGGAATTGAATCTAAATCCTTTATCAAGGGGCGGTCAGGTGTGGAAACTATTTTCTCCCCATCTTTGAAAGTTATTCCATGAACTTCCTTGAGATTGCCTCTATTGTCGAAGCAGTCTACAAGTTCAATTATCGTATTTTCCCCCTCTCCGCGAACGGTAACATCGACAGAAGAAGGATATTTTTTGAAAATTCGTTCCGCATTGAAAGTGGCGTAATAGTTACCGAACAAAATGATAACATTAGGGTTTTTCTCTTTCACTTCATGACTGATTGCTGCGGCTGTGCGACCTGAACTCGAAAATGTTGAAAAACCGAGAATGTCTGGGTCTTCCTTTTCCACCCAATTAACCGTTTCACCCATTGTAAGACCTTCGGCTGGTTGGTCCAAAACAGACACTTCTATGCCTGTTTCTTTGAGCACAGAGGCCAAATACAAAATCCCTAATGGTGGAAATGAAGCAATTGATTTCCTTCGTTCACGTTCATCAAAACCCGTATTTGGACTAGCATTTACGAGAGAAATTTTCATGTCTAATCGTCATCCACTTTCCAATCTTGTCTGGAAAACAAATAAGCTTTTACATATAGAAAAACAAGCGACATACCAGATATTTATGTTAGACATTTTCTAGCGCCGCCGGTAGGACTCGAACCTACGACCGACTGGTTAACAGCCAGCCGCTCTACCTAGCTGAGCTACGGCGGCTCATGTAAAGCGTCTTATAGTTTGAGTTTTGCTGTAATATTTAAGTTTAGTCATTTGCGATTTCTGCTGATTCCTGCTCTTTCCACTCTGTGCTCAGCTAGTCTGGCAAAAAATCTGTAGAAGATTTGAAGAAAGCTTGCGTACCATTTTTCAGGAAATGCTAAGTCAATTAGGTTATCTATCCAATGAAAGTCATGTTCAAAGCATTTAATCAACAATTCTTTATGCAACTGGGTCAGTTGCGCTTCTTTGAACCACCCTTCGTCTTTTAATCTACCCAAGGGAACAAAAAACAGAGGCACTATAAGGCTTCTAATATCCTTTAGATCATCCATCAGCTCTATTGTTTTGATGAGGTCGCTTTCTGTTTCTTCAGGCGTACCTACGATTAATGTGCATGCTGGAATCAGCTTGTTATCATGCATCAGACCCATGCCAGTTCGAACAACTTTTGGCCATTCTTCAGGCTTGAAGGGATGTGCTTTTGCTGGCATGACTTTCTTGGCGAGTTCTGGAGACCCTGTTTCTATGCCAACTTCCGCGCCCCACCAAGGCTGCTTCCGCAGTATGATTTCAGAGACTTCGGAGAAAAGCTTCGGTTTTGACGCAATGGATGCAAGCGAACAGTGGCTCCAACTCAGGCCTTCGCATTTCTTTACAGCCAGTTCATTGAGTCGAATAAGCTTATCCTCGTCTGGCAAGGTGTTCTTGGAGCCGTAGAGCATAATGTCTTCCGCTTGCAGGCAACACCATGTTATGCGACCGATTTTTATGTTGACATCTATTTCCCGCAGTATCTTCTCATACGAGTACCACCGTAGAGGCCTTAATGTTACACTGCAGAATTCGCACCCTCTGCAACAACCCCGACCAGCCTCTATCAAGCCATTAATCGAAGGATTTACAATGTCAGGGATTTCTTCTAACCTGGGTATTTCTTGAATGCCCGTGGTATAATACTGCGGAAGGGTCCCGTCGTTGAATGCTGCGCGAACAATTTTGGCAATGACCTTTTCGGCTTCTCCTTCAATTATACAGTCTATTCCGTATTCCTTAACAAATCTCGGTCTGAACCGAAACTGCCAAACACCTGGACCGCCTACAATAATTTTTAGTCCTCGTCTTTTTGCCTTCTTGATTTCCGTCTTCTCCATCAAAATTCTGAAGTATTGCGCAAGGAAGGGCTCTTTCTTGAAAATAGCGGCAAGCGTGCTTGAAGCTGGACCTAGACCGAAAGGATCCATGACATGAATGCCTAAAACTTTTGCTTCATTTATATATTCCCTAATATGATCTGGATCAACTGTCAATGCATCGAAGCCTTCGCCTAGAAGCTGGGCTTCAATTTTTCTTAAACCGTATGGAGCAGCAATTGGAATGCCTCTTTTTGTTTTTATAGGTGGGAAAAAAAGACGACCATAAAGCCAGTTTGGAATAAAGTTTGGAGGAGCGCACGTTCCAAAGCCTATAAACTCATTGTGATGGTAATCACTCATCAAAGTTCGATCGGCAGTCAATAGTATCTCAGGCATCCCATTGCTCCTTTGAACGAAGTTCCTATATTCTAGTAATGCGGACTTCAACAAATTTAACCTTTGACACCGTATTGACAATAAATAGTTGGAGATAATTACTAATAAAGGATCATTGCCACGTATTGTTCTGTTCTTTTTTCTAGAAAAGTGTATATGGTAGATTTTCCAATTAGGTTGAAAGACCATTGGAGAGCAAGAGTAATTGAAGAAAATCTTAGAGGTCAGATGGCATGGTAGAGGTGGCCAAGGGGCATGGACTGCCAGCGAACTGTTGGCACGAACAGCAATTTACGAAGGGAAATATATCCAATCTTTCCCTGAATTTGGTCCAGAAAGAATGGGCGCGCCAGTAGCGGCATTCACGAGAATAAGCTCAGAGCCAATCAAAATACACTGTGCAGTTTATAACCCTGACATCGTGGCTGTCTTAGACCCTACTTTAATGAAAACAGTTCCAATTGTTGACGGACTAAACGAGGAAGGAACAATTATAATAAACTCAAAAGATGGCCCATCAGAACTTAGAAATACGCTCAAGACAGACAGAGGAAAACTTTGGACTGTACCGGCAACAGACATTGCCATAAAAATATTGGGAAGGCCAATAACAAACACTGCCATGCTAGGAGCCGTCGCACGCGCAACTGCAATAGTCAAATTGGAAAGTATGGAGAAAATTGTTAAAAAACGCTTTAGACGAGACCTTGCCGAGAAAAACTTCGCTGTTATAAATGAAGCCTACAAGGAGGCAAAATCAGAATGACATCACAAGAAAAAAGCTGGAAAGAAATTTCGCCAGCAGGAGTATGCTGGAAATCGAGCACTCAGTTTTTGACAGGAGACTGGAAAACCTACAAGCCAGTGAGGGACCTGGAGAAATGCACCCGATGCCTATTGTGCGTGCTGTTTTGCCCAGACGGATCAATACATTGGAAACCTGAAGTGGGAGATATAGAATTTGATTTTAATTTCTGCAAAGGCTGCGGAATATGCGCTAATGAATGTCCAACAAAAGCAATTGAAATGAAGCTTGAGTAGAGGTGCATGTCAAAATGAAAAGTGTTGTTAATCAAGAGGTATTAGCCCTAAATGGAGACGAAGCCGTCGCATATGCGGCTAAGCAGTCAGATGTGGATATTGTTGCGGCGTATCCTATAACTCCTCAAACCATAATCGTTGAAAAATTTAGCGAATACGTTGCTGATGGAGAAGTTGAAACAGAATTCGTCTGCACAGAATCCGAACACAGCGCAATGGCAGCGTGCCTATCAGCCTCAGTCACAGGCGCGAGAGCTTTTACAGCGTCAGCTTCTGCTGGTCTAGCGTTAATGCACGAAATGCTTTCTGTGAGTTCAGGATGCCGCGCACCAGTAGTTATGGCGATTGCCAACAGAGCCTTGTCAGCTCCGTTAAACATTCATGGCGACCATTCTGACACGATGGCTGAACGGGACAGTGGCTGGATACAGATTTACGTTGAAAACGCGCAGGAAGCTTACGATTCTGTGATTCAGGCTTTTAGGATAGCGGAAAATTTAGAGGTTTTGTTGCCGGCCATTGTCGGATTAGACGGTTTTACCCTGAGCCACACGTTGGAAAACGTGAGCGTGCTATCCGACGATGTTGTCAGAAAATTTGTTGGAATCAGGAAACTGGCTAAAGTGCTAACGCATGAGGGAAAAACTGTGCCTTTCAGGCTTGACCCTGAAAACCCAATGTTAATGGGACCCATTGCCCTACAGAATTATTATTTTGAGTTTAAGCGGCAACAGGAAGAAGCAATGAGAAACGCCCTCAAAGTAATTCAGCAAGTGCATCAGGAGTATGCACAAATAAGTGGAAGAAGCTACGGAAACGGACTGCTTGAACCTTATTGTCTTGAAGATGCAGAAATAGCCATCGCATGTTTAGGTTCAACTGCTGGAACTGTTAAAACAGTTGTTGATGAGTTGAGAGCAGACGGCGTTAAAGCAGGACTATTGCGGATTCGCGCCTTCAGACCATTGCCAGTAGAAGGAATATCCAAGGCGTTCAAGAACGTTGAAGCAGTAGCCGTAATGGACAAAGCAATGAGTTTCGGAGGAAACGGTGGACCGGTCTATCAAGAAGTTCGTCACGTTCTCTACGACTCGGATAGGCATCCTTACGTTATAAACTACATTTATGGACTTGGCGGAAGAGACACAAGCCCAAACCAAATACGCAAAATCTACGAAGACATGCAAAAGATTCTTGAAACAGAACGCGTCGAAAACCCGATACAATATGTGGGATTAAGAGAATAAAAAAGGAGGAAAGATGAAAATGCAAACTGAATGGAAATTCACCGCAAAAGACATTGCCGAAAAACCAGACCTATTTCTGTCAGGGCACAGAGCGTGCGCTGGTTGTGGACCAGCGACGGTTTTGAGATTGATTATGAAGGCTGCGCGTGGACCGACAATAGTGACGAACGCGACAGGCTGCATGGAAGTAGTTTCATCAATCTATCCCTACACATCATGGGCCGTTCCTTGGTTGCATACAGCTTTTGAAACCGCTGCCGCAAATGCATCAGGAATAGAGGCGGCCATAAAAATCCTAAAGAAGAAAGGAAGAATAAAACAAGAGCAAGTAGACGTTATTGCACTTGCCGGAGACGGAGGCACATACGACATAGGCATACAAGCACTTTCCGGAGCCGTCGAAAGAGGACATGACTTTCTCTATGTGCTTTATGACAACGAAGCCTACATGAACACGGGTATTCAAAGAAGCGGCGGAACTCCCTTGGGAGCATCCACCACCACATCACCAGCTGGCACAATTATTCCGGGAAAGCTGGAGCGAAAGAAACCTATAGCTGATATCATGGTGGCTCATGACATGCCATACGTGGGTACAGCATCACCATACTATTGGCGAGACCTGATCACAAAAGTTAGAAAAGGCTTAGAAGTAAATGGCCCAGCATTCTTACATGTCTTTGCTCCTTGCCCAAGAGGATGGAGAAGCGACCCAGCCAAATCAATAGAACTCTCACGTCTGGTAGTGGAAACATGCATATTCCCATTGTGGGAGGCAGTAAACGGCGAATACAAACTCTCGACACCGAGCAGACTCTTCGCTCTGAGCCCACAAAAGAAGAAACCAGTTAAGGAATACTTGCAAGTGCAAGGACGCTTTAGACATCTATTCACGCCAAAATTCGAGAAAATAACAGAAGAAATACAGCGAACAACTGACGAAAGATGGCAACGCTTGCTCAAGAAATGTGGGGAAGCACAAAAACCCTGATTTCCATTTTTTCAGGCAATATTTCTTAGATACTTTTCTATTTCGTTTTCTGCGTTGTCTGCTTTTATGAATATGGGCACGTTCTCTATGCCCGTAGCTATGTAACTTGACAGAAGCCATTCTCCAGGCGCGAATTCTAACGTTTTTTCCAGTATGCCCTTATCTATCATGAACGTGTCGCTGACCAACGTGCGGTCGTATGGTCGTGGCAAAGTGCCGACAAAGTAAGTGTGAAGCTGTTGTAGTGCGTTGGTGTTTAAGTAAGCTATGCGTTGGGTGGCTATGCAAACGCCTAAACCATATTTTCTTCCCTGTCTAAGGAGAGTTTCAACATGCCCTGAGCATTTAGCTTCTATTCCTGAAGCGTTGCTTGGTATGAACTCCTGCGCCTCGTCGAAGACAAGTAGGATATATGGCTTTACTTGGAATCTGCGCTTTCTTCGCACGAGCAAGTCCTGTGTGAGCGTTATGACAAGGTCCTTTATTGTGAATGGGTCCGAGATCGAAATGCAAACAAGGTTTGTGGTCTTGTCCTCCAATAGTTCACGGATTTTTTCCGCTGTGAGTCCGCCCACTTCTTCTTGCTCTTTCTGCTGGGTCTTTTTGATTATGTCCAGAATTGCGGTTCTCGTGGTTGCCCATGCGTAAAGTCCGCTTTTTTCGTGAACTTTGAACTGCTGCATGGTATCTATAGCAAGCTGGTCTATGTATTCCACGAAATCTTCGCTTACTTCTTGATTTTCGCTCAACCCATTTTTTTCTACGTATTCAAGTATAGCATCGTGTATTTTGTCAATAGCGTTCATGTAATGGGGTTTGTCTACGCTGTCTCTCCTCTGAGCGCTAAGCTCATGCAAAAATTGGCTAAAGGTTGGCACTTTATGCTTAGGTCTTGTGTAATAGGAAAGTTTGCCCTGTTCCATTACGCCCTGTAACCCTGCCTTAATCCGGTCATCTGTTTCATAATCTCGTGGCTTTACTACAGAGTTAAAGAATTGTTCCAATGAGTCAATTTTGTGTTCCAGAACAACCTTCGCAGAAACGTTGCGATCAGCAAGTAAATCAAGCAGTAGGAATAGGTATTCGCAGCTTATGTCGAAAACTATGACTTTGGTGTTGTTTGTGTGCAGCAAAATTCGTCTAAGAATGTTTGACATTAAGTTGCTTTTTCCACCACCTGTGAAAGCGAAGACGCCGAAATGGTAGCGGACAAGCTTCTCGAAATCAACGTATATAGGAATAACTGTTTTGCTCGCTTGAAACATTTTTATTAAGCCGAGTCTAGGGTCAACCCTAGCATCTTCCATGGTTTTGGATGGGTCTAAGCCGAATGCTTTGGCTATTTTCTGGTTGTACATGCGGTTTATCATTCCGCTGTTTAGCAAATAGGCTGGACTGCCTATGACTGGATATGAAAAGCCCTTAACGAACTCGAATTCACACTTTTCGTCTAAAACTAAATCGTAGTTTACCGGAATAGCGTCTATCTGAATCATCATGGTAGACTTATCGTCAGTTTGCCAATCATCTTCAGACTGTTCAATAATCTCGAATTGCATAGGATAATAACCATGCTCAGATAAGCCGCGTAGACCAAAATGCTCTGGCCAGACTCGGCTGACTTCCATGAGCGTAAACCTTTGCTTATCTTGCAGTGTTGCTTGCTTGAAGTTCTTGATGGCTAAGAGCATGCCTTCTTCTAGGAGTCCCATCAAATCCCTCTGGTATTCTGTTTTGACACGGCACTGGTAGCGGGCGCTTGTGCCTGCAAGTCTGCTTTCTTCTGTTCCAGCGAAGTATCTTGGAATGACAGCTGCAAGTCTAGCGTGGAATCTGCCGTCAAAATCTGTAAAGCAGAAACTTTTAGGTGTGTTCTCTTCTTGCGGCTTCAATTGAAGCTCTCCTTTCTCTAAACGTGCTCATATAAAATATGAACTTTCTCAATTTATGATTATTGAGTATCCAGTCCGCAGTAGTGTCCACAACACGTTTGAATTGGCCGTAATTCCACTTCGCAACCTTATCCGCTATAAATAAGGGTTTGTTGTGACCAAAGGCCTCAGGAATGTTGGAAGGAGCCATAGCCACTAGGACATTCATGGTTAAGTTTTGAAGTTTGTTTGGAACACTTTTGTGCATAAACAAGATGGTTTCAAAAGGTTCTTTGGTGCCGTCACTAAGCTCATTCCAGAACTCAACGACATTCTCAGGTTTGTAATCATATCTCGGATAAACCAGACGGTCTACCAACAATACGTTGCTCCGTAGCATCGGGTCTGTTTTGGCTTGGCTCAATTGCACGTAAGTTTTTAGGAAAGTTTTTTCTAGACCAATTTTGTTTTTTATTGCGCCTGAAACGTGGCCTTTGCGGTTTTGCCTATCTGGAATCATTGTTCTGAAAGCAGAATCGTATTCGATTAGACTCCACGGCGGCTTGATCTTTTCCAGGTTGAAGATGCTAGCTGACTGAAGTATCATTCGGTCCGTGTTCGGTAGCTTTTCAAACTCTTCTTGGCGAATAGGCGTTTTCAATAATCCTTCGTTATGCATTATCGGTATTAGTTGTCGCTTGAAATCTCTTGCAGCAGTATCCTTCGTTATGCCAATTAGCAAAATTCTCCTTTTCCAGCATTCTTCAATGAGCAAGTGTAACGAGAAAAGAGTCAAAAAGGCAACGTCAAGCGTTGTTAGCCAATGCTCCTTTCCATCTTTCCAAATTTTCATCAAATTCGCCACTTGAGCTTCTTGGGTTTTTGCGAAAAAGAAGCGGTCACCTAAACTTATTACAAGTTTTCTGATACGATTCCAAGTTGTCATATATTTTTGTGTCAAGAAATAAGTTTCATTTTTCTTCTCAAGAATACCTTGTCTAACCAAATATTGGAGGTATCGTTTCACTCTGCTTATTCTTTTCTCGCTTGTCATGTTGAATTCTTCTAGAATCCGCTTTTCTGTTAGGGCTTCCTTTTGAATGGCTAAATCAATTATTGCATAACGTAGATAATCTGCCCTAGGGGGAGGCAAACTCAAATCTTGATTGCAAACATACTGCCTGGCAATAGTCAAATCATTAGCATCAATAGGCTCTCCATCAATCTTGTATCCAATTATGCTACTTTTTGTTTCCCACAACATGCGCCTTGAAGTGTCGTAAAGCAGACTTGCTCGCTCAATTGACAAGCTTCTATCCAAAAATATGACGTGGAAGTTCTGTTTCTGGTCTGCGGCAAGCTTGTAGGCGAGGTAATATTCCGCGAAAGTCATTATCCAATTCGCAATCGTGGCATTACTAATTATCGCTTCATCCGTCAACGGCCTAACTAGACTGATTTCTCCTGGTTGCTTAATTTCAAAGAAAGTCTGATCTATGTCTGGAATCTCGTTGACGTAGACCGGGACAACACTTGATATGCCTGCGCCTTGTTGAACTGTTCTTTCATCATATTCAACCCTGAGCTCGTCTTTTTCTGAGAAGGTTATTGTGCCGGTTGACGCATAGGCACCGCCGAAGAAAATCACCAGATCAAACAATGGCCGCGAGTACATTGTGCCGTCAATCCCAGCAAAACGAACACATGGGTCTCCGAAGAATTCTTTTGCAGTTTTCCAAGCTTCTTTGGGGTCAAAATCCATCTTTACAAGATTTGAAAGCAAATCAGTATATAAATTCGCGAGCGTTGAAAAGCGCTGTTCATAATCTAAAACTTGGCGTGAAGCTCCAATTCTAAGCGCCTCGCTGATTCGCTTAATGGCGTAATTTGTGGAAGACAAGGCAGTTCTCTCCCTGAATTTAGAAAGTTTTCAAGTGTAAATACTTTGTTTATAAAGAAATGCCGAAAATAGTGACTGAACTGGCTAAAAGAATATCAAGTTTGAACTTTTTTTCGCCACTTCGAAATGATGTTTCTCAAGTTTTTCTTTTATGTGCTTATTCAGAACCGTGATTCTATGTAACATGTAAGGAAAGATTTATATATTTGCTGTTGGGTATCTTCATTACAAATTACGCGATACAGAGTGATGTCGGATGGGTAAAGAAAAAGTCGAAAAGAAAGAAGTTGAGCCCAGAAAAGATGAAAAAGTCGTTATGGTGGCATGTTGTCCTGAAGGCGGGGATGTTGAGAAAATCAAAGAAGAGGTTCTGCTGAAAATCGGCGAGAACCTTGAGGGTAGAAGCAACGTAGTGATGACAAGACTGAATGATGAAGACCTAACGCAAATAGATGCCCTTGTAGAGGTTGAAGCCTTCAGAAGTAGGTCCGAGGCTGCAGCGTTCTTTATCAAAGAGGGGATAGAAGCTCGGAAGGACTTGTTTCAAAAGGTAATGCCAACTGTTGAGAAGATCAGAGAGCTAAAGGAGCAAGCAAAGAGATCACTTACAAAGGGATGATGAAAAAGAGGTGCTGATGATGGAAGAGGAAAAAATTAGGAAAAATGTGAGAGAAGGATACGCCAAGATAGCCAATGAGGGACTTTGTTGCAGCTCTTCGACTTCATGTTGCGACCATTCTACTAAATGTGAAGAAGTGAGTAAGAAAATGGGGTACACTGAACAAGAGCTGAAGTCTATTCCAAAAGGGTCCAACCTTGGACTCGGGTGCGGAAATCCTGTCGCCATAGCATCCTTGAAAGAAGGTGAAACAGTCATCGATCTTGGTTCAGGCGGAGGTGTTGATTGCTTCCTTGCGGCGAAAAAAGTTGGGGAAAACGGGAAAGTCATCGGCGTAGACATGACTCCTGAAATGATAGATAAGGCGAGAGAAAACGCTCGAAAAGGCAACTACAAAAATGTTGAGTTTAGACTGGGAGAAATCGAGAATCTGCCGGTTGCAGACAATACCGCTGACGTAATGATCTCGAACTGTGTAATCAATCTTGTTCCGAATAAGAAGAGAGTCTTTGAAGAAACGTTCAGAGTGTTGAAGCCGGGGGGAAGACTAATGGTTTCGGACATTGTTTTATTGAAGGAACTCTCAGAAGCCATAAAAGAAAGGGCACATCCTGCTAGCTGTGTTCAAGGGGCGATAATGAAAGACAAGTACATAGCGGCAATAGAACAAGTAGGTTTCGAAGATGTGAAGATCATTAGCGAAACGCAACATTCTTTTGAAGACATCGTTGAAAATCCCAACGTGAAAGTTGTCGTTGCCGATAAGAAGAAAGATACTGAAGAATTGAAAATGGTCTCTGAACTAGATAAAGAAGCAGTAGAAATAGTGAAAGAAACTCTGGCAGCAACCGTTAGCATCAATGTTTCCGCAATTAAACCCTTGAAATGACAACTTAACTCACTTCAACCCGCTTTTCTAAAGGCGCGTTCAGAATAAGTTAATACCATGACTTCCCACACACGTATTCAAGTAGGAGGCTGCGAATAGACTTGCCCAGAGTTCCAGAAGACGCCGCACATGGCGGTCCAGGATGGCCTCAACGAACGGAGTCGCTGCTGCAGGAAATCGGAAAGATCTGGAGTAACTGTGGTGTAAACTCAGAATGGACTCCCCTTAAGGCAGTTTTGATGCATAGACCGGGACCTGAGATCGAAACCATTAGTGAAGCTGATGATGTCCTTATGCTTGACGTTCCAGATGCCACCATAGCTAAAGGGCAACATGATCGTTTGGTTGAAGCCTATCGCGAAGCCGACGTAGAAGTACTCTATGTCAGGCCAAACAGTGTTCCTCCTCCCAACTTGATGTTTGTTGCTGATCTTTTTTTCATGACCCCTGAAGGAGTGATCTTGGCGCGACCAGCATCAACTGTGCGTGCAGGTGAGGAACGTATCGTTGCACGAAGGCTCACTGAACTGGGTATACCGATCCTGCGATGTGTGAGAGGAGGAGGAGCATTCGAGGGGTCAGATGCCTCTTGGATTAATCCAAACACAGTGATGATTGCGACAGGGCTTCGTACAAACAGTGAAGGAGCAGCTCAAGTGACGAGTCTCTTGCAAGAAATGGGTGTAGAGGTTGTAAGAGTCAGTCTACCCCGGGGCACAATGCACTTGATGGGGGTCTTGCGTTTTGTTGACCGAGACCATGCCATTTCTTGGCGGAGCAGAATGCCCCAAGTAGCTGTTAGGGCTCTTCGAAGCCACGGTTTCACAGTGTCCTTTATTCCTGAAGATGATGAAGCTATCCATGGATTGGCTCTCAACTTCGTGACATTAAGGCCAAATACAATTCTGATGCCTGCTGACAATCCGAGAACCCAATCCTACTACGAAGACATGAGCATCCAATGTAAGATAGTTGAGATGAAGGAAATCCATAAAGCAGCTGGAGGAATAGGCTGCCTTACCGGCATTCTGAACCGAGAGTCAGCAACATAAATTGATCTGAAGTGAACACCAAGGTTTTTGATCTAAAGATGGTTTACGTATTTTGAAATAGTTGTGGTTTGCTAGTAGAGTTTATTTCGCCTTCTTTCGTCTGTACTTTTCGGCGCATATTTTGCAGCAGAAATTGTATTCTCTGCCGTCGATCATCGTGGTGTAGGCTGCAAGCTTGCAGGTTTCTGAGGGAATTTCAATCTTGCAGAATTCGCATCTAGTTGATTCTGTCGTCATTTTTTCACCTCTTTTTGTTTCTTGTAGTAGTCTTCTATTGCAGCGTGTAATGCGTCTGCAGCTAAGTTTGAACAGTGCATCTTGATCGGTGGCAACCCTCCGAGCGAGTCTGCAACGTTTGCACGGGTTATTTTCATTGCTTCTTCGAGTGTTTTTCCTCTGGCTAATTCAGTTACCATGCTACTCGTTGCTATTGCTGCACCGCAGCCGTAGGTTTTGAATTTGACATCTTTGAGGCGATTGTCTTTGACCTTGATCTGGATTGTCATCAAGTCTCCGCAGACGGGGTTTCCAACCGTGCCGACGCCGTCGGCGTCCGGTATTTCTCCCATGTTGCGCGGATTCTTGAAGTGATCCATTACTTTTTCAGTGTACATTATTTCTTAAGCTCCTTTGGTGTTAGTGGAGACATCTCTCTCAGTCTCTTAATAATGTTTGGCATTAGACCAATTACGTAGTCGACTTCATCTTCCACGTTTTGCTTGCCCAGTGAGAACATAAGCGATCCATGAGCTTCCTCATGTTTCAGTCCGATGGCCAAAAGCACATGGGATGGTTCCAAGGTTTTCGCAGTGCACGCTGATCCTGAAGAAGCTGCTACGCCCATCATGTCCAAACTCAGTAGAATCGACTCGCCCTCTACGAAGTTGTATCGGACGGAAACGTTGCCAGGCAGCCGTTTAGTTGAGTGTCCGTTCAGGAAAGAATACGGAATTGGGTCAAGCAAGCCCTTAATGAGCTTGTCTCGTAGCCTAGTCAGTCGTTCTCCTTCGGTTTGCATCTCGTTCTGCGCTATTTCTGCAGCTTTTCCAAAACCAACTATGCCTGGAAGATTTTCTGTTCCTGATCTCAAGCCTCGTTCTTGGCCGCCTCCGTGAAGCAACGGTTCTATTCTTATTCCTTCTTTTACGTATAGCGCTCCCACACCTTTCGGTCCATACATGTCGTTGGATGATAAGGTGAGTAGATCTATGCCTTCGCTTTTGACGTCTATTGGAACTTGTCCGTTTGCGGCTGCAGCGTCGACATGCAGATAAGCGTTCTTTTTGTGCGTTATCTGGCTGATCTCTTTTATTGGTTCGAGGGTTCCGATTTCGCCGTTCGCATAGACTATGGAAACGAGAATTGTCTGGTCCGTCAACTCCTTCTCGAGGCTTTCCAGATTCACAAAACCATACTGGTTCACTGGAAGAAAAACAGTTTCAAAGCCCTTTGTCGTCATGAACTTGCAGGAGTTGACAACTGACATGTGCTCGACGCTTGAAGTCAGTATGCGGTTTCCACGGTCTCTGTATCTGTAGGCGACCCCCTTGATCGCTAGGTTGTTGCTTTCAGTGGCTCCCGAAGTGAAGATGATGGACTCTTTCTTTTCAGCGTTTATTAGCTGGCTAACTTTTGCTCTTGCCTCGTCCAGTGCTTGTCTCGCTTCTTGACCGAAAACATGAAGTGATGACGGATTGCCCCACCTAGATTCCATGTAGGGCAGCATGGCCTCTATCGCCCGAGGGTCCAATGGTCTTCCTGCAGAATAATCCATGTAGACGCGTTTTGAGGTTGACATACTATCCCAGTTAGAAGCAGAGAACCGCATCTGCGGAAAGTGTCAGATCGTTCAGAGTAGCTGCGCCGACAACGTTAGCTTCGCTTGTGAAATCTCCCCGTGGAATGCCTAGAAGGTTGCAGCTTTGTTCGCAGACGAGCAGTTTTACTCCGGCCTTTACAGCTTGGTTCATCACGTCTTTGAGAGATGGAAAGCTGCCGAGCTTGATTTTTTCCGCTTCCCCCTTTTTGACCAGTGTTATTCCTTTTATTAGGAAATAGATGGTCGCATCTATGTTCATCATTGTAGCGGTCGTGGCTAGGATGAACGGGGCGTATGCGCGTTCTGGACTATCAATCCCACTTGTTTGAACATACAAAATTTTCTTTTTATCGTTCATTTACAGTTCACACTCCTAATTGTTATTTTACCTTTTTAATAACCATCCGCAGGACATTTCCTTCTTTGCTGACACTTACTATTTCCTGCTCCAAATGCTTGACGAGGCTTCTTATGTCCGCCTCTGCTGCTGGATCGTCGGCCAGGATTTCGAGAATTTCCCCGATTTTCATGTTATCCAATTCCATTCTTGTCCTAAAGACAGGTTCAGGACAATATAACCCCAGACAATCCAATGTTCTGTTCGGATTGGCCTTCACAGAATTCATCCTCTAATAATAGTGCTCTAAAGAGAAAAATAAAAATCTTTTTAGAAATCAATCAAACGCACATGCAAATGATTGTTCGGAGACTACGTTTGCATTTAGCGTCAAATAGCGAAGTTTCTTGATCTAGGACTCCCAATTATAAATAGATTCAATGCAATACGTTTAGCGTAGCTGAACAAGATGCCATGATAAATGTCAGGAGACATCAACATGAAAGTCAAGTGGGAGATACGGCATCGTATTAAGCCAGGGGATGTAGGCTATCTCACTTATCTTCACGGGACCTTATATGCAAAGGAATACGGCTATGATGAAACGTTCGAAGCCTATGTTGCTTGTGGACTTGCGGAATTTGTTAATTTGTTCAATACTAATAAAGATCGGATTTGGCTGGCAGAGACAAAAGGTCGGATTATTGGCTCAATCGCCATCGTCGGACATTCAAAAGCAGAGGCACAACTTCGCTGGTTCCTTGTTCATCCCGATTATCGAAGGATTGGCATCGGAAAAGAACTCATGCAGGAAGCAGTTCAGTTCTGTAAAGAGCGTAAGTACAAAATAATATTCCTTTGGACCACAAGCGAATTATTGGCAGCAGAGCATCTTTACACGTGTTTTGGCTTCGGAAAAACTGAAGAGAAAACGCACGAGATTTGGGGAAAGAAGGTCACGGAAGAAAAGTATTGTCTATATCTGTGAATGTGCGCTTTTGAGTACTTTGGGGGAATAGTGCGGCAAGATTGACTCAAAATTATATATCTGCACTGCAACAGAATTGTAAGCAGATGGGAATTGTGTGGTCATATCTAGAGTGGATAGAAGGAATCAGGCGCTTATACGTTTAAGTGGGTTGTGTGGCATTGTAGGTTCGGTATTGACTATAATTATGGTGTTTGCGGCCACTGTCTTGTCTCCATGGTTTCGGTGGGATACAAACGCCTTGAGCGAGTTAGGCGTCGGCGAAGTGTCTTTGCTTTTCAACAGTGCCGTAATGATTGGCGGTGTTCTCAGTTTCTTCTTCGCGTTTGGAGTTCGTGAGTATATGATTGGGGGAAAATTGGTCAATGCTGGAACTCTCGCAATAATGTTGAGTAGTGTGTCATTGGCTCTTGTTGGCATATTCACGATACAAGATCCAATATCACATGGTATAGTCTCTCTAGGCTATTTCATATTGTCGCCTGTCGGTTTTATTCTGATAGGTTTAAGAGCCGAGGAAAACAAGTTCAAGAAGCTAAGCATAGTAACTGGAATTGCAGCTCTTGTATCCATTCTAGTATTGCCAGTCATAATTTTGACAATGCCATTCAAAGCCGGATTCGCGGTTCCGGAGATGATCGAAGCCTTCATTCTGGCAATCTGGATGGTTTTCACAGGAACCAAGCTTCTTAAATATAAACATTAACACCGCTTACTAGCTGATGCACTGATTGCCAAAAGATCGCAGACTGGAATATTTTCCAAAAAAGTCAAATTTAGGCTCCGCTCGTTCGCCGAGATCTGAACCAAAGACAAACTAAGATATCACACGCTGAATCAGCTTTTTCCATTACGCTCATAAGTCAATAGCATGTGCTTCAGAGCAGGGCCGCTCAAATCGCACAACAAACGGCGATTTCTTCCGCAAGCGAAGCTGAGTTCTGATTTCGCTTTATTCCAATTTAAGCAATTGGTCAAACTAGCCTATGAGAACTGATAGAAGACTATTCCATTTGACATAAGTATTTTTAATGCTGGACCACCTTTGTCAATATTTTGGGTTCTTTCCATTCTCCTCTTAGAATGCTGTAGAGAAACTCGTCTCTCCAGTTACCTCTTACGAAGACGCGTTTTCGGACAACTCCCTCTTTTTTGAAACCTGCTTTTTCCAGCACTTTTTGAGAAGCCGTGTTCTCTACGTTAGTATGAGCTTGAATACGGGTTATTGGTTTTGAAAGGAAAAGGTAATCGACAGCAATTTTGACGGCTTCGGTGCAGTATCCCTTCCTTCTTTCTTTTGGAATTATACCATAGCCTATTTCTTGAATTCCGCCTTCTAGCTCAAGAATTACTAAACCGATTTTGGCGCCATCTTTTTTCTCTATCAGAAACCACTTCTCGTCGGGACGAAAATTATCATATCTCTTCTCTAATTCTGATTTTGACTCTTGCATGAGCATATTATATTCGCCTTGAAATTTTGTATTGTTTCTCCATTCCCCAATCAGTGGCAAATCCTCTTTCTCTGCCACACGCAAGTTCACAGTCTTACCTTCAAGCAATCTAAACGCCAATCAACTGGTTGTTTCGGTTCAGCTATAAATTTTGCACTTTTTAGGTTTTGAGAATATTCGATTGAAAATAATATGATGTGCAATCTCTAAATCTTGGATTTGCATTCTGAAATCTTCTAGAAGACTGTTCCATGCAGATTTATCTAGGAGAGTTAAATCTTTGATTAACATGAGCAGGAAGGGAGAGGTGGAGAGAACTAACAGGTTCAAGAACACAAACCACACACGATTTGCTCAATCAATTAGGCATTAGAACCCAGAAAAAAGGGCGAATAAAATGAAACTGAGACAAATATGGATTGTTGCCTCTAGTATTGGATTAGGAATGGCAACCATACCATTAGGTCTTAGCATGTTGCCTCAAGAACTTTGGCCACTCTACATAGCTTGGAAGATATTGCTATTCGGAGCGGCTCCTGCAGTACTTCTTTATCTTCTAGGTAAAAAGTAATTGAAGAATTGCTACCTTCCTCCAGAACGTCATTAAATGGAGATATCTCCCGAAAACACGACAAACAAGCGATAAAAACATTGAAATATCATACCGATAACGAAAATAACAGAAAATCAATGGCTACTAAGAAACAGGACTTTCTCAATTATTACAAACAAGCCAAATCAAAATCGACTCAGTGCCAAGTGGTGAAAACACCTGACCAACACAGACAAAAGTGAAGGCCAACATGCCTGTAGATCGAATCTTCGCCGCCAATTTTCGCCACAGCCTCCTAGACCTAAGAGTCGTATTTGAAAAATTGAGACACACTTATAAACTCTTAGACGCGTATTGCAGTGGTCAAAATGCAACTACAAGAAGTGGGTTTCCTTCTTAACCTCACTTAACACAGGTTTTGAGTGGTGTTAGTGATTGCTTGAAACCAATACGAAATGAACTTGGTCGCTCTGGCTATTAGACTAGCGTGCGCGCATTTCGATTTTTCACAACTCAGTCTCATTGAAGTTTTTGCTGTCGCGCGCACTGTTTTGGCAATTTAAACATGAAGTCTGCGCATTAGATTTGAATAGAAAATGATAGAATTTATATTTGTACAGGTCAGTACTATTCAAAAGGAGGAAAAACCTTGACACAAGAAGTCAAACCAATGGGAAAGGCTACAGCAGGATTCATTATTTCGCTCATAGCCGGAATCATAGATGCGGTCGTTGCTATGATGTTAATAGCTGCTGGTTCTTTGATGGCAGGGTTCGAAGAATACATGGGCGGTTTTGGAGCGGGCTTTTTCAGTACTGTCGTAGCGGTTTGGGGCGGAATCGGATTAGTCATGGGTATCATTGTGATAGTCGGTGCTATTCTAATATACATGCCAGGAAAAGAAACAATCGGCGGCATACTTGTGATAGTCTTCTCTATTATTAGCTTGTTCTTTACGGCAGGCGGACTGATCATAGGCCTAATATTGGGAATAATCGGCGGAGCACTTGGACTCGCAAAGAAATAACATAACCTCCTTTTTTTCTGTTATCGGAGAAATTTCTAGACTAGGCTGTGCTGATTCATTGTTTTGGTGTTTTCCATCCGAACACTAAAATAGGATATTTGTTACCTTCTTGGAAGCGCTCTTGGAAGATGAAGAAGCTTGGACTTTCTTGGAACTCTAAAGCGGGAATTCTCGTTCGTTAGGGGAAACTATGCAGTCCTGCTAACGAGCTGGATAATCGTGGATTTTGCCAGTGAACTGCCAGCCGCGTATTTCAGTCTTTATGTGCTCGGACTCGGCGCGACCGAGACTATTCTGGGCGTTGTGGGTCTTTCTCAGTTTCTTGCGTTGGCTTCGCTGCAGTTTCCTGGAGGCTACTTGGCCGACAAATATGGAAGAAAGTGGCTCATCTCGACTATGACCTTTGGCGTAGCGCTCAGCTTCATACTCTATGCAATTGCACCTTCATGGCCAGTTGTGCTAATCGGCGTTGTGTTGATGAGCATCTTCAACTCAGTTTATCAGCCAGCCTTGACCGCGATGGTCTCTGACTCGCTACCGCCCGAGCGAAGAGGTATGGGATTCAGCATAACTATGTTAATATCAAGCGCTTCCACGACTCCAAGCCCAGTTGTTGCTGCTCTCTTGCGAGCACGATTCGGATTAATTGATGGCATGCGGATAGCTTATGGAATCGTAGTTGTGCTCTTTTTGTTTGCAGCGTTTTTCAGGTTTTTCTTCCTTAAAGAAACAATTGTAAACGCCTCCAAACCCAGCCTAAAAGAGATACTGCAAAGCTATCCAACAGCTCTGAGAAAAAGCGTAAGCGTTTGGAAGGAATTGCCGCGGTCGTTGGTCTATCTGTTTCTGTCATTCTCAGTGATGATCATTGGGTTCTCATCAACCTTTCTCTTGACAGCCGTCTACGCGACAAAAGTTCTTCTCATCGACGAGGTTGTGTGGGCCTTAGTCGTTGCCGCTATTCCTGTAACAACTATAATCCTGGCCATACCAGTGGGCAAGCTTGTGGACAAGATCAAGCGCAAAATTCCTATTCTGGCGTCTATACTTATGTTTGGCTTGTCGATGTGGCTTTTTGTCTACGGAGATCTGGAAAGAGTCATTGCTTCGCTCATTCTTTTAGGCACTGGACAAGTTATGCTAATGGCTTCCTTCCAAGCATTGCAGACTGACTTGACGCCCAAGGAGCAGCGGGGAAAAGTGAGCGGCTTCATCAACTTCGTCACTTTCATAATAATGGCAGCAGGCAGCTTCGTAGGTGGATACTTGTACGAGCATGTGTCTCCGCAGGCACCGTTTCTGATCGCAACAGCAACAGTCTTGCCTGCATTTGCGCTAACACTTCTACTAGTGAGAGAACCAGAAAGAAGAGAAGAATAGCCTTACGCGCTTGTTAAGTGGATCATATATGAGGCTGGCGGGCAATAACATTCGGAAATTAATGAAAAAATCGGAAAAGAGCAGTCAAGCCTTTATTGCTGTTTCCGAAGGTATTGGTCTTTGAGTAGAGGGATTGAACAGTGAAGCTAACTTATTCTATTAGAAAAACGGTTGAAGAAGATGCAGGATCAATAGCTTCAATCTTCAACTATTTCGTGGAAAACAGCTTTGCATCATACGAAACCATGAAAGCTGGTCCTGATTTCTACAGCAAACTAAGGAGGGCTTCTGTCGATCTTCCTTTTTACGTGGTAGAATCTGCTGAATCGAGAAAAGTAGTGGGTTTTGGGTTTCTTCAGCCCTACAGGAACAGAGACACGTTTAGACAGACAGCTGAAATATCATATTTTATACTTCCAGAACACACTAGAAGGGGGCTCGGTACCGAACTACTGAAACGGCTTGAAAAAGATGCCCGTGAGAACAATATCACTACACTGCTTGCAAACATCTCTTCGTTAAATGAACAAAGCTTGCGTTTTCATAGGAAAAACGGTTTCAAACGCTGTGGAAGTTTCAAAAGAATAGGCACAAAGTTTGGAAAGGAATTCGATGTCATCTGGATGCAGAAATTCCTTGTTGTCAATCAATCGTCAGGCTGAACGAGGCAAGTGTTGCAAGCGGGTCGACGATTTCAAATGATTCACTACTCTGAAAGATGAACGATTTTATGATCGGGACACCAAGGATTTAATCCCCCAATATCTGTCCAACATCTGAAGGTAGATTCAATCTCTTGAAAACTTCATTAAACAGTAAAGCTACTCCAAGAACGATTGCCAAAACAGCAATTACACTTAACGCCTTTTTCTCCTTCCAGACCATCCATGCTCCATACACTTATAAGATCATCTGAAGGTCTATCCCAAGTTTTGCTGTGCGGTGGTCGCCGGGATTTGAATCCTTTCCCCCAGTGGAGATATCTCCCGAAATTGCGCGCGCGACGGGGCGCCAAACCGTATTGTTCTGTTACCGCAATGCTTCCGAGAAAAGGCTGAAAATTAGACTGTGATACGTCAATTTTCCAATCGTGGAATGCGCGCGCTGATTGCATGGTCAAAGAAACAAGTGATTGATCGGCAATCCTCTAATAGATAACCCCTGTGATGGGTCGATTCACTTCTTGATTTGTGAGTGAGATCTTTCCTTGGACGTTCTCCGAATGGCTTTCCGCGGAGTACGGGTGGGCTTTGCGTGTGTCTTTTTTAGTAGCCAGACCATGTTGTGGGCGAAGTTTTTGATTGTGGTGATTCCTTCTTTGTCTTTGAGGACGTCTCCTTTTTGGCGTCCGAAGGCTATGTTCCAGTATGATGAGCCGGGTACGATCATTTCGCTGATCATGAAGAAGAACATGAGCTGCGCCAAAGTGAAGTTGTGTCCTGCTCTGCGGGCTATGACGATGGGTCCGCCTACTTTGCGTTTTAGCGGTTTGTTCTCGGTTGAGTAGAATCTGCTGATGAGACTGACGATTTGTGGGGTGGCCGCGCCATAATAAACCGGGGTAGCAAGTATGATGCCATCGGCTTCCTTCATCTTAGCGAATACAGAATCGAAGTCGTCTTTGATGTGGCATTTTCCAGTTTCTATGCAGCTTCTGCAGCCGTCGCAGGGCGCTATTCTCTTACCAGCCAAACTGATTAGTTCTGCTTCTATGCCTTCCTTCTTTATTTCTTCCAGGGCTATTTGAGTTAGAATCTCAGTGTTGCCCTCACGCCTAGTACTGCCAACAATGCCAACAACCTTCACTTTTCAAGCCACCTTAACCCTAGAATTCAGCCCAGAGAATTAAATACTTTATGTGTGCGTTATAGAGGGAAATTCAAGAGACGCATATAGATCGGGCTATTGTTTCTCTGGTTGGATTTCATAGTGGCGCGTGCGTTTACAGAATCTGTCAAATGACTCTTGGAAAAGACGAAGAAAGTGAGTTAGGGGATAGTTGCGTGCGCTTTGCTTAGTCTCCTAGCTTCCCACAAAAGACAAAAATAGCTCATGATCTAAAGTCTACCAAGACCAAAAGTCACTTGAAGCGACTAAAGGTAGATTTTAGGGATACCTTTGCGGGGTTGCCCTAGCCTGGTAGGGGGCAGGCCTGCTAAGCCTGTGGTCAGTGATGGCCGCGCGGGTTCAAATCCCGCACCCCGCGCCAACAAAACGTTATGTGAAGAATTGTGTTTTGAAGATATTTCTTGAAAATATTGACATTTTGCAGTTTTTTCGAATTTCTGTTTTGTTTCTAATCCCACTCAATCGCATCCTTGATTTAAACCAGTCCGTTACGTAAGATAATATAGAATCTTGTCGTATTTCAATATTGTCGGTATCGTACAAGATGTTAGAGACTATAGTAGAAAATGAAATTGATGAACAGAGAGGCTGAAGAGAACTAAGAGACTGAAGAGAGGCAGTTAAGCGCGCGAAGCGCGCAGAAAACGAAGCCTGAGAAACCCACCATTTCAGTGAACAAGCTGATTGTAGTATTTTACTATCGATTATTTATCTGCAACTGAGAGGGATAATTAGGGGTAGGATGAGTGAAAACATGAAACTTAAAGAATTTCTTTTCAAAACAAGCAAGGACTATTTCTACATAATGCATTTGAGTTACAATGGACGCGAAAAAATTAGGCTTTGGAATTACGCGAAAGAGAACAAGCAGATCGGTCTCGATTCTCCTAGAATAGTTACGAATAGCTGGAACAAGATACGGGAATATGTCAAAAATAGATTATCCAAGATTTGGGTTAGACAATTCGACTTGTTTTGCAGAGAAATGCAAATTGGGGACATTGTTCTTGTTCTCGATGGTTGGGATTCTCTTCTAGGCATTGCAGAAATCCTCAATGACAATTATCAATATAAGAAAGAACTTTCTGCTGAGCACATATTTTTTGATCACGTAAGAGATGTTGATTGGATTGGTAAATTTGAGTATGACAAATCTTTTCACCTGCCACGTCGCCTTAATGGATTTAATAACGCTCTGTCTAAAGTTGAATTTAACACAGGACGCTGGAATGATCTGATAGAACTGGATATTAACACAAGTAAGGCTAAAGAAAATATCGTTAGAATACAAAGAAATCCCATAGTCAGAAAATATGGACCAGGAGGCGAAGGCGCAGAACACAAGAAACTTAAGAGGTTCATAGCAGAAAATCCTGGTTCCATTGGATTAAAAGGTGTAGAAGAGACAAAATTGGAATACATCTTTCCGTCTGGAGACGTAGCAGATATTGTCTTTAACCTTTCAGGCAATCGTTACGCAGTCGTTGAGATAGAAACGACAAATCCATTACCTGGTTGTTTCCAAGCATTAAAATACAAGATACTGAAGTGTGCAGAACTCGGATTGCCTATCACTTCATCACATGTGGAAGCGATTATGATTGCGTGGTTGATTCCCGATTATATCAAGAATTTCTGTCGGAAATATAGCGTCGAATTTCACAAACATACAATATAGTAGCGTACTTCATTTTATTTTGTCCCATCTGTCTATGAACTGCTCCGGATGCTGATGAAGTTGAACCTCAATTTCTAAATTGTCTCCTTTCACATTTTCTTTATATTTCTTAGGATTGCCATACCAAAACAACACGCACCGATTGTTTGGAAATGCGGTGGTGGGATACGGTCGTGGTTTCTCAGCAACTTCTCTTAGTTCCTCTACACTGAAAATGAGAAACTCCCTAGGTTCAAGATTGTTGAATACAACAAATATGCAATAGTCAAACTTATGTTTCTTTATGCTATCTCCATTGTAGAAAGAAGCGCCACAATCCCAATACAAGAGATCGCTATGACCAGATTTTACTTCAATGTACTTTCCTATGTCTTTAAGGTGAATGTCCGGTCCACGTTTCTTTTGAAGAACTTCTACATCATGTCCATTCAGAGATAGATTTTTGGCGACTAGGTACTCCGCGCAATATGGCGCTATTCTTTTGTCACCAGAAATCTTGAGAGCAGTTAAGAGATATTGTGCGATCTTGTCAAAAAAGTTAATCTTGGACATACCAACATCTCGCCTAGTTATTATCATGACATCATTTTTATATTGTTTCTTAGAATCATTTTTAGTGTAATGATCATTGTTCACGTGTAAAGTTAATGTTTTGTAAACACGTGCATTCGCAAAAAACATGGCACAGCGAAGTCGTGTTTAGCAAAGTATCATATTTGTTCAAGTTGTCTCATGAAAAAAATCGCGGTTCAATGAGTAGTCTTCAGTAGTCAGTAGGCATTGTTTGGTTTCTAACTTTCTAGGATTCTAAACTAGATAAAAAATGAAAGTTTCTAAAATTTTTCTTAATTTAGAAAGAGAAAGTTAAAAACCTCCGACGTCAAAGATAGTTTTAGCCTTCATTTTCTTTTGTGAAGTACTTGCGTCTGTTTTTTCTTGAAAGATAATCTCCGGACCAGTAGGATTCTTTCCATTCTTCTATTTTCAGTAAACCTGCAGCTTCGAGCCTTTTGCAGACTTCTGTAAGAGTTCCTTTAAAGCAACTGATTCCCCTTTGTTCCAACTCTCTCAAGAGATCATCATCAATTATCCCTTCAGGATGCCTAGAAACGATCGTGGGCACAACCAAAAAAAGTCTTCTCATGATCTGCCCGTGTGGCAAGTTGGAGCGACTAATAGGTACTAACTCTTCGCACTCCCCTGTCAAACGATCAAAAAAGCATTTGTTTCCATTCGTCAACGGAATTAACACGTTCATCCATGAAGACCACCTCCTGCAGATCTTTGATTTTCGTTTTCCTTATGTGGACAAGTTTCCCTATATTGGCAGTTTTTACAGTCTCTCACCCGGTAGAGTTTGTAGCCGGTAGGCTTACAGATCAAACCTTTACGAATCAGGCCAGGAAGAATGTAATTGTTGAGTAATGATGCCGTTATGCCAGCTTCCCTAACAAGCTTTTCAAGTTCACCATGATCTGCTGGTCCTTTTTCTAATCGTTTTAGAATAATCTCCTCGCCTCTTTGAGTACTAGTCGCAATTCTTCTGCCTCTCCACGAGTGGGCAAAATGAGTGATGTCATCAATGACACTCATCATACTTGGCACATACTCACTCAACCATAATTGTCTTGCAAACTCTCCATCTTCATCATAATTTATGATAAACTTGCTAGGTAATACAAAATCATATCCTTGACTCCTTTCAAACTGTTTGAGTGCTGCATGTTGATACATTATTCTTGTAAACTCGGCTCTTGTACGTAAGTTAACCAACTGTTCCAAATACACCTCACTCATCTTTTCACCATACAGATCCGTCATCTCTCTTACCGTCTGATTCCAAATTTCCTTTCTTGATTGAAAAGACGCTTCATCTCTAGGCACCATAACAGAACCATCAACGACATTTTTCCGCAGGGCTGAAATCAAGACTTTCCAAGCTTCACAGCAGGAACGTTTCTCGGTCCCGCTCACAGTTTCAGGAGGCAGCCCTCCAACCTCAGAAGTGATTTG
>Ga0224506_10000193_pt1 | contig 59616 bp, 51 predicted proteins | sample SF_Jan12_sed_USG_2_FD_169108 | JGI IMG/M metagenome (GOLD analysis project Ga0224506, IMG submission 169108) | Sediment microbial communities from San Francisco Bay, California, United States - SF_Jan12_sed_USGS_8_1 | ecosystem: Environmental > Aquatic > Marine > Sediment | place: USA... | reverse complement strand
ATGCCAGTTCAGCAACAGAAATTGAGTCACCGATTTCTACTTCACGCACAACCGGAGCGACAGGCATTTCAAAACCATGTTTAGAATCAGGCGATGCCACATGTTTAGCACCCGGTCCTTTTTTCTTACGCTTTCCGCGTTTATCTTTGGAGACATGCAGTTCTTTACGGTTAATATCAGCGCCAGGCTTTTTAGGTTTTTTGTCTTTTTTACGGGTATCTGTTTGAGTTTTAGCTTCTGATTCAACGCGCTTAAGCTCCGCTTCTTTCTTAATGCGCTCTGCATCAGACTCACTTTCTGATTGTTCACGCTGCTTCAGCTCAGCTTCTTTAGCGGCTTCAGCTTCTGCTTTCTTGCGAGCCTGCTCTTCTTCTTCAAGTTTTTTTGCTGCTGCTTGTTCCGCTTTCTTAGCCGCAGCAGCTTCAGCCTGAAGACGCTCTTCTTCAAGCCGTTTATTTTTTTCTTCTAGAAGTTTATTTAACTCTTCTTGTTCAGGGCTGACGGACTCATCACGTTTAACGTATGTTCTTTTCTTTCGAATTTCCACACTAACGGTTTTTGGACGGCCTGCTACTGCACCGGCACCACTGACCTTAAGCTCACTGACACTTTTACGCTTTAGAGTAATTTTTTTACCACTACTCAGATCTTTATCATCTTTACCATGAATATGGCGCAAAAAGTTTAACAACTGCGCCTTATTTTCATCACTGATTACAGTACTTTCATTCTCAATTTGCAAACCTGCTTCTTTACATTGTTCCAGCAGACGCTCAACTGGAGTACCAACAGTTTTTGCAAGTTGTTTGACAGTCACTTCTGACATCTTAGTCACATCTCCAGTAGCGTTTATTCTGCTTCGCTATTCTCAAACCAGGGTTTACGTGCAGTCATAATTAATTCGCCCGCTCTTTCTTCATCCATTTCGTCAATCACCATTAACTCATCAATTGACTGCTCAGCAAGATCATCCATTGTAACCACATTTATCGCTGCTAATGCATGAGCTAACTTATCATCCATGCCTTCCATAGCCAGTAAATCTTCAGCTGGTTGCGAATCACTCAGTGTTTCTTCTTTTGCTATTGCTTTAGTTAACAGCCAGTCACGAGCACGTCCGCGCAGCTCTGCCACTATATCCTCATCGAACTCTTCAATTTCAAGCAGTTCAGACTCAGGAACATAAGCAACCTCCTCTACATTACTAAAGCCTTCGGCGACCAGAATATTGGCAACTTCTTCGTCTACATCCAGACTTTCCATAAACGCATTCAGTGTACTTGCAGCTTCACCTTCGCTCTTTTCAGATGCCTGCTGCTCAGTCATTATATTAAGTTCCCAGCCAGTCAGTTGAGAAGCCAAACGAATATTCTGACCTCCACGACCTATCGCCTGAGACAACTTGTCTTCTGCTACCGCGATATCCATACTATTCAAGTCTTCTTCTACGACGATTGAAAGCACCTCAGCGGGTGACATTGCATTGATCACAAACTGAGCTGGATTCTCATCCCACAGGATGATATCAACACGTTCACCGGAAAGCTCATTAGAAACTGTTTGTACTCTGGAGCCACGCATACCGACGCATGCGCCAACCGGATCCAAGCGGGCATCATTGGTAGATACTGCAATTTTTGCACGTGCACCGGGGTCACGTGCCGCGCCCAATATTTCTATCAGACCCTGCCCTACCTCAGGCACCTCTAATTTAAATAACTCAATCAGGAACTCCGGAGCTGTACGACTAACAAATAACTGTGGCCCGCGTACTTCTTCACGAACTTCCTGCAGATATCCACGCAAGCGATCACCTGGTCTGACTTGCTCTCGCGGTATTAACTCTTCCCGGGGAATAAAAGCTTCAGCATTGTTACCCAGATCAAGATAAACGTTACCACGCTCAACCCGCTTAACTACACCCATAACCAACTCACCGACTTTATCACGGTAAGCATCAACCACTTGCATGCGCTCTGCTTCACGCACCTTTTGAACAATTACCTGTTTCGCGGTTTGAGCGGCGATACGGCCAAACTCTACAGATTCTATTTCGTCTTCGATAAAATCACCCGGCTGAATATCAGGATCATCAATCTGAGCCGCTTCAATAGAAATTTCTTTAGTCGGAGACTCTAGCATTCCGCCTTCAACAGCATTGAGGTCGATAACTTCCCAGCGACGAAAAGTCTCATATTCGCCGGTCTCACGATCAATACAGACCCGAACTTGAATATCATTCTTATGACGCTTTTTTGTTGCCTGCGCTAAAGCCGACTCAATCGCACCAAATATGACTTCTTTTTCGACTCCCTTTTCGTGAGAGACTGCATCAACTACATATAAAATTTCTTTATTCATTGCCGAGTTCCACTCTGAAGCAGATTAATACTTAGGTATAATACGCGCCTTTTCAATTGCTGCGATTGGTAATTCATACTCTTCACCATCCACCTCAACTTTAGCCCGATCAGATTCCATACCAACTAATATGCCGGTAAAATTTCTTCTATTATCCACACCAACCGGCATGGTCATTTTAATCTTTACTTTGCTACCCGCAAAACGTTCAAAATCCGACGCTTTGCGCAACGGTCGATCAAGCCCCGGAGATGACACCTCCAGATTATAGCGTGCACGTACAGGCTCTTCGACATCAAATAACGCGCTTAACTGCAGACTTACTTTGCCACAGTCATCAGCCGTAATGCCATTTTCATGATCTATATATATGCGCAGAATATTCATGCCATCTTGACTAAGATACTCAATTTCAACCAGTTCATAGCCCAAACCAGTGACAACCGGCCCAACCATTTCCCAAAGAGCATCATTATTCTGAAGCATAATATCCTGTTCGTAATCTACAAATAAAAATAGGCCCTATAGGCCCATTATACACCGCTCTATCCCAATAGAAATTAGAGCCGTTCAGAAACAAAAAAACCTCGTATTTCGAGGCCTTTTTAATTGGTAGCGGAGGTAGGATTTGAACCTACGACCTTCGGGTTATGAGCCCGACGAGCTGCCAGACTGCTCCACCCCGCATCAACTAAGTGGCGTATTCTACTGGGTTAATTAAAAAATGCAAGCCGTATTTAGTCTTTTTGAAAAGTATGTCGATATATAAAGCCAGGCAGCGCAAAAACCACAAACATAAAAAATGTAATGGCATAAAACTCCCAGTCCTGACTGTGTATTTGTCCATTCACCTTGCTTTCAATCAGCAAGCCAATCGCACCTACCACAAAGTAAAGCACAATCAGCTCAAGCAAACGGATCCACACCGCTTTTTTCGAGCCTTTTTCAACAGCCTTAATGAAATACATTCGATTATTCATAAACGGCAGATTGGCGCTAACAAGAGCCAGCACCAGCAACCCCCAGACTACAAGATCATTATTCATAAATGGTTTTCAACAGTTATATTTAAGGGAAACCTTAAAAATTCATCACAAAATCGTTGTTATGCAAACACCGAGAAGCACAACGACATAAGCGCGCTAGGATACACCCCTAGCAGCAATATGATAAGCCCATTGAAACTTAAAACAACCTGCATTTCTGTGGTGTTTGTAATTACCCCCGCATCTACAGGCTCATCAAAGTACATGAGTTTGATGACACGCAAATAATAATACACACCGATAATTGAGAAAAATACAGCGATTAATGCCAGCCATAGCATATTGATATCAACCACCGCACTTAGCACCGACAGCTTAGCCCAGAAGCCGACAGTAGGCGGAACACCTGCCATTGAAAACATGAAAATCAGCATCATAAAGGCAAACCACGGGCTGCGCTGGTTCAGGCCTTTTAAATCACTCAGCTCATCGGATTCAAAACCGGCTTTCGCCAGAAGCAATATAATACCAAAACCGCCCAGTGACATTAGCGAATAAACCAGCGTATAAAACATTGCACTGGAATAACCTGCCTTAGTACCGGCCAACAAGCCCAGTAAAATAAACCCGACGTGTGAAATCGTCGAATAAGCCAGCATCCGTTTGAGGTTAGTCTGAGCTATTGCAACCACATTACCAACACCCAGAGACAATACCGCCAGTACAATCAGCATGTCCTGCCAGTCTCCCTTTAGAGAACCCAATGCTTCGACCAGCACCCGTATAATGATGGCAAAACCGGCTATTTTAGGTGCACTGGCTATATAACTGGTCACTATTGTTGGCGCACCATGATACACATCCGGTACCCACATATGGAATGGCACGGCCCCCAGTTTAAAGGCTAACCCAACCACCAGAAAAACCAGCCCGAACACCAGCCCTATATTCATTTCTGTTTGTTTATTAAGTAAACTGGCGGCAATTTGTGGAATACTCAGACTCCCCGTTACACCATAGATAATTGAAATACCATATAACAACATGCCTGATGCAATGGCACCCAATATAAAGTACTTCATCGCTGCCTCTGCAGACGAGCCGGACTTACGATTGAATGCGACCATTGCATACAATGACAGTGAGAGCAGCTCCAGACCAAGATATAGGCTCAGCATATGATTCGATGAAACCATCACCATCATGCCTAAAACCCCAAACAGCCCCAGCACATAGAATTCGCCTTTAAATATTTTACGGTCTTTCAAATAGCCTCTTGAATAGACAAAGACAAATGCAACAACGGCGCAAATAAACAGCTTCAGAACATCTGCCAGCGGATCAACAACAAATGTCCCGTTAAAGGCTTCAGTCCTCTGTCCGGCCATATTCGCAGTAATAATAATCATTGTTCCCAGCAAAGTAACCTGAGCCATCAGGTATGATGCGTCACGCTGCGTCTGTTTTAGAAAAACATCAACAACCAGCAACAGACAGGTCATCGACAATAAGTAAACCTCAGGCCATGCAATAGAAATATTTAGAGCGTCCAACGTCATAACATCAACCTTTAAAGCTTCGATACAGCAATATGGTGTAATAAATTATCAACCGATGCATGCATTACATCGATTAGCGGTGCAGGCCACAAACCCAGAATCAAAACAGCAATTGCCAGTAGTGACATAATCAGAAATTCACGCGGCGACAAATCCTCTAGTTTTTCAACATTCTCATTGGACACTTCGCCAAAATAAACGCGCTTAACCATCCACAGTGTATAAGCAGCACCAATGATCAGGGTTAAGGCCGCCAGAACGGCAAACCAGAAATTCGCTTTGAAGGCCGCAAGAATCACCATGAACTCGCCGACAAAGCCGGACGTACCGGGCAAACCGACATTAGCCATGGCAAAGAAAACAGCAAATGCGACGAACACCGGCATGGTATTGACCACCCCGCCGTAGTCAGAGATATTGCGGCTGTGCATACGGTCATACAAAACGCCTATTGCCAGAAACATAGCCGCTGAAATAAAGCCATGCGAAACCATTTGTATGATCGCACCTTCTACGGCCAGAGTTGCTCCGGAAAGATCTGAGTTAGCGGGATTTTCCCAGATCATAAAGACAATAAACAAACCCAATGTCACAAAACCCATATGAGAAATTGATGAATACGCCACCAGCTTCTTCATATCATTTTGTACCAGCGCCACAAAACCGATATACACAACAGCTGTGAGTGACATGAATATCACTAACCAGTCGAGCATATGGCTGGCATCCGGGGTAATTGGCAAACTGAAACGAATAAACCCGTAGCCGCCGATCTTCAGCATGATCGCGGCAAGGATAACCGAGCCACCTGTCGGTGCTTCTACGTGCGCGTCCGGTAGCCAGGTGTGCACAGGCCACATAGGAACTTTTACCGCAAATGCCATCAGGAATGCGATAAATATCCATAACTGCTCATCCATGCTCAGTTTAAGGTGATGCATATCAAGAATACTGAAGCTGCCTGACTGATAATACATATATATCATCGCCACCAGCATGAAGACTGACCCGATAAATGTATAAATAAAGAATTTGACTGTCGCATAGACCCGCTTTGGCCCGCCCCATACACCGATGATAATAAACATCGGGATCAGCATTCCTTCCCAGAAAACATAAAAGAAAATGGCATCGAGTGCAGAAAATACGGCAATCATCATGCCTTCCATAATCAGGAACGCTGCCATATATTGAGATGGTTTAGTCTTAATAACATCCCAGCCGGCCATAATAACGATAACCGTGATGAAGGTTGTTAATATAATCAGCGGCATCGATATGCCGTCAACACCGAAGTGATAGTTGATATTAAAAGTACTGATCCATGAGTAACGCTCCACAAACTGCATGGCAGAGATTGTTGAATCAAACTCCGTAAACAGCGGAATACTTAAAACAAAGGTTGCTATTGAAAAAATCAAAGCAAGTCGCTTGGCACCCTGAGCACCACCGTGATCACCGGCAAGCAATACCACCAGACCACCGAGTATCGGTGTCCAGACAAGCAAACTAAGTAATGGCCAATCAGCAAACATGTGTTAGTACCCTAATTTCTTGTTTTTTTGTTTGATTAAAATAACTTTAATATAAAAACAAATACTGTTAATAAAGAGATGACACCAATAATCATCGCAAATGCATAGTGATATAGATAACCGCTCTGGAGACGACGCATAACCGCTGCAAACAAACCGACGACTCTGGCGCTGCCATTCACTAGCAGCCCGTCAATCAATACCATATCACCGACTTTCCACAATCCTTTCCCCAGCGAAACACTGCCTTTAGCGAATACTTTTTGATAGGCATCATCAAACCAGTACTTATTCATCAGCATGTTATACAGCGGCAATATTTTCTGCTTCACTTTATCGGCGGCAGCCGGCTCCTTCATATAGAAATACCAGGCCATAGCAAAACCAGCTGCTGCAAACCAGACCGCAAAGCCTGTCATACCATGCAATATAAAGCTGAATTGCCCGTGGTACGTTGCACCCACTTTTGCCAGTACATCATGCTCAGGCAGAACTGTAATAACACCCTTGAAGAAATCACCAAATAGCATCGGCTCGATGGTAAACCAGCCAATAAATACCGAAGGAATGGCCAGCAATACTAAAGGCACTGTCACAACCCAGGGGCTTTCATGGCAGTGTGATTTTGTATGTTTATCCATTCTCTCTTTGCCATGAAAAACCAGAAAGTAGAGTCTGAAAGAATAAAATGATGTAATCACGACACCTGATAACACCGCAAAATAGGCAAACCCGGAACCAAATATTTCTGAATGATGCACAGCCTCAATGATCGCATCTTTCGAGAAGAATCCTGAAAACCCGGGGAAACCGATCAGCGCCAGCGTTCCGATCAGCATCGTCGCATAGGTCCACGGCGTGTACTTTCTTAAGCCCCCCATCTTGCGCATATCCTGCTCATGATGCAGCGCCATAATGACCGAGCCCGCGGCAAGGAATAACAATGCCTTAAAGAAAGCGTGTGTCATCAAATGAAAGACGGCCGCAGAATAAGCGGACGCACCTAATGCAACCGTCATATAACCCAGCTGTGATAATGTCGAATAAGCCACAACGCGTTTGATGTCATTCTGCACGATACCGATTAAACCCATAAACAAAGCGGTGATGGCACCAATGATCATGACAAAGCTCAATGCAGCTTCTGATAACTCAAATAATGGTGACATTCTGGCGACCATAAAGATACCGGCTGTTACCATAGTAGCGGCATGAATCAGTGCAGAAATGGGGGTCGGGCCTTCCATTGAATCCGGCAGCCAGACATGCAGAGGAACCTGAGCTGACTTACCCATTGCACCAATGAACAATAAGATACAAATAACCGTTACCAAAGCAAACTCAGTGCCGCTGAAGATACTAATATTTAATCTGGCAAGCTGCTCACCCTGCTGAAACACCTCTTTGTAGTCGAGTGTTCCCGTGTACATAACAATAGCCGCGATACCCAGCACAAAACCAAAGTCACCGACACGGTTAACAAGAAACGCTTTCATATTGGCAAAAATAGCGGTGTCTTTTTTATACCAGAAACCAATTAATAAATAAGATACCAGTCCCACTGCTTCCCAGCCAAAAAACAACTGCATAAAGTTATTGGACATCACCAGCATTAACATCGAGAAGGTAAACAAAGAAATATAACTAAAAAAACGCTGGTAGCCTGGATCATCATGCATATAGCCAATGGTATAAATATGTACCATCAGCGACACACCTGTTACCACACACATCATCATGACCGATAATGTATCAATCAGAAAACCGATTTCAAAGCGAATCCCGTCACTCACCATCCAGGTATAGACTGCCTGATTAAAAACCGCCCCGTCTTCAAAAACGATATGATTGAAGGCAATCATTGACAGTATGAACGAAGTACCCACACCGGCGATAGTTACGATATGTGATCCGGTTCTGCCAATTTTTTTGCCAAAAAAACCGGCAACAATAGCACCGAACAATGAAGCGAGAGGAATGGCCAGATATAAATTTTGCATGACTATCCCTTCAGGCTATCGAGATCATTGACATTAATAGTGCTACGCGATCTGAATAGCACGACGAGTATTGCCAGGCCAATCGCTGCTTCCGCCGCGGCCACCGTCAGTATAAAGAAGACAAAGATCTGACCTGACAAATCACCAAGAAAGTGTGAAAAAGCAACAAAGTTAATATTGACAGCTAGCAGCATAAGCTCAACACACATCAACAAGACGATAATATTTTTCCGGTTGAGAAAAATACCGGCGATACTTATTGCAAACAGTATCGCGGCTAAAGTCAGATAACTGGATAATGGAATCATATATTTTCTGCCTTATAACAACTTGCTTTTATATAGTGATTGATAATTTTCATTTACTCTGAATCCATTTTAACAACGCGCAAACGATCAGCTTTTTTCACCATTGTCTGCTTACCCGGAGACTGATATTTGGTATTTGGACGGCGTCGCATGGTCAGCGCAATCGCAGCAATAATAGCCACCAGCAAAATCACTGCAGCAAGCTCAAACTGCAGCACAAAGTCTGTATATAAAACCGAGCCTAAATCTTTTGTATTACTATAATCAGCCGCTTTAGGTACAGGTAACGGGTAAGCCTCAGCGCCAAACTTGGCAGAACCAACAACCATTATCATTTCTGCTGCCATAACCAGTGCGACCAAAATACCAAACGGTAAATACTGGATAAAGCCTTCCTTTAAGCGCGCCAGATTAACATCGAGCATCATGATGACAAACAAAAACAGCACCATGACCGCACCGACATAAACAAGTATCAGTGTAATAGCTAAAAATTCTGCTTCAAGTAGCAGCCAGATGGCTGAGGTTGTGAAAAACGTTAAGACAAGAAACAGTGCGGAGTGAACGGTATTACGAGCCACCACCACGGCACCGGCCGACAATAATAAAGTCAGTGAAAACACGTAAAAAATAACTTCCTGAAAACTCATATCACTAATCTCTTATAATTTATCTGTATGTAGCATCAGCTTGCTTGCAGGCTGCAATATCGTTTTCATATTCATCACCCACTGCCAGTAATTTTTCTTTTGTCATTATCTGTTCACCACGTTTTTCAAAGTGATATTCAAAAATTGGTGTTTCAACAATAGAATCAACCGGACAGGCCTCTTCACAAAAACCACAAAAGATGCACTTAAACAAATCAATATCATACCGTGTGGTTCTGCGTGAGCCATCTTCACGCACCTCAGAGTCAATGGTAATAGCCAGAGCAGGACAGACTGCCTCACACAATTTGCAGGCTATACAGCGTTCTTCACCGTTCGCGTAGCGACGTAAAGCATGCAGACCTCTGAAGCGGGTCGACATCGGTGTTTTTTCTTCCGGATACTGCACCGTCACTTTTCTTGCAAACAGATAGCGCCCTGTCAACGCCATACCTTTAAACATTTCAAACAGCGTAAAACTTTGAATATAGTGTTTAATAAGTCTCATAGTATTTACCTACAGCGCTCCAGCAATTGACCAGGGGCCGACTTTCATCAGAAACATAATCGACTCTACAAACAGCCAGACAATGGTCACCGGTATAAAGACTTTCCAGCCAAGACGCATGATCTGATCGTAACGGTAACGCGGAAAAGTTGCCCTTAACCAGAGGAAAACAAAAATAAAGAAAGAGGTTTTTATCAGAAACCAGGCAATACTGGATTGCGTCAGGAATTCGAAACTGGTTCCCGCAAGAGCAGTAATACCTTCAAACGGTGACAACCAGCCACCGAGAAATAAAACAGAAGTCAGCGCACCGATCAGAATAATATTGGCATATTCAGCAAGGAAGAAAACAGCAAATGCCATACCTGAATACTCAACATGAAAGCCTGCAACAATTTCAGACTCGCCTTCCGCCACATCAAATGGCGCACGGTTTGTTTCAGCAACACCGGAAATAAAATACACAAAGAACAGTGGTAATAGCGGCCAGATAAACCAGCTGGCAACACTACCCTGCTGGCTGATCACTATTTCCTGCAGATTAAGACTGCCGGCAGCCATCAGAACGCCAACCAGTGCAAAACCCATCGCGATTTCATAAGCCACGATTTGTGCCGCTGAACGCAGCGCACCCATCATGGCGTATTTAGAATTTGATGCCCAGCCGGCAATGATAACGCCGTACACACCAACGGAAGTTAAAGCTAAAACATACAGTAAACTCGCATCCAGCGACGACAGCAGCAAGGTATCGTTGAAAGGGATCACTGCCCAGGCTGCCAGAGACGGTCCTATTGATAAGATCGGTGCAACCAAAAATAAAAAGCGGTTTGCATTAGTCGGAATAACTATTTCCTTGAACATCAGTTTCACGGCATCCGCAATCGGCTGCAGCCAGCCGCGCGGACCTACCCGGTTAGGACCAATCCGAACCTGCATGTAACTGATGATTTTTCTTTCAGCATAAGTGGTGTAGGCAACAGCCAGCATCAAAGGTGCAACAATAGCAACAATCTTAATGAGTACCTGTAACGCTGCAGGCATCCAATTCCATACTGATATCAGCATTTCGAGCATGGTCATAAACCTTTAAATTTTTTCTACAGTTATGGCGCCGTATGCACCACCCAAGCCGGCAGTTTCAATTAACCCCGCCGGCATACTTATATTATTATCAGCAACACCTTCATCAATGACTAATGACATCACTCTTGATAGTTCATTTTGTTTCACACAAACTTTATCAACACCCTGTATTCTCATGGCCTCTGCCTGTTTAGAGTTGACCCTTACACAGGCAACGTCTGCATCATCTGTTTGCTGTAATGCCGCAGCTCTTCGTACCAGCATGTCTCCGGAATAGATAGGTGTATCACCCACTCTCGTGACAACAGACTGATTAGCATAATCAGCCACAGAGTCAGCAACCGCATTATTATCCAGCTGTACCTCACTGCAGAGTGCTTTCATTTCGTTCATCACGTCATCAGTCGATAACTGAGAAAAACCATCAAGGTCAAACTGGTTAGCCAGAACCCGGATCACTTTCCAGCCCGGACGAGCCTCACCTATCGGCTCCACACAGCCACGCGCGCCCTGCCAGAAACCTTCCATGTTGACATAAGTACCGGAAGTTTCAGCAAACGTTGCGACTGGTAAAATCACATCGGCATATTCTTTCATTTGATCCGTCGCAAAAGCCGTCATCACGACCACAAAATCTGCGGCTTTCATCGCAGCAATCGCTGCGGCTGAATCACTGCAATCATGCTCCGGCTCAACATTAAAGTTGATGAACGCTTTAATGCTACCGTCAAGCATCTGCTCTGCATTTTTTCCGGATTGACTTGCCACCTTACCACCGGCAAGCCGGTGCGGAATTGCTCCTGCTAACCATGCGCCGGCTGTGTTTGAGAATTCAGCGGTATATGACAACTGGCTTTGTGTGTGTTTTGCAATTTCACTGGCTAATGACCGGAGCAAGGCAAACTGTGGATGATTAACCGCAATGTTACCTAACATCACCACTGACCTATCGGCCTTATCAGAAGACAATGCAGCAACAATATTTCTGTGCTCCTGCGTAACATTAGCGCCGTTCACAAGGCCGGATAGATGACTTGCCACAGGCTGTCCAGATATATCGATAGCCGCCTTAGTCAGTGCCGCTAACTCTGCAGCCATTTCGCTATTACTGATGACCAGACCGCTTGTTACTTTAAAATTAAAATTGTAATCACGAGGATTTACGAAGCTGACATTGGCATCATGATGCTGCACGGCTTTACGGATGCGATGCGCAATAATGGGTTGTTCCTTGCGAATATTACTGCCGACCAGCAGCACAGAGTTTATTTTTTGCAGGTCTTTAATGTTCATACCCAGCCAAGGCATAACCGGTGCTGTATTTTGATCTGAAAAATCAACCTGCTTCAAACGATGATCAATATTATTGGAACCAAGGCCACGCAGCATTTTTTGTAACAGGTAAAGCTCTTCTAATGTGGCAGTTGCCGACACCATTGAGGCTATGTTCCCTGAGCCACCGGCTTTAATAATTTTATTTAACGCGGCATGTGCTGTTTCCAGCGCCGATTGCCACTCAGACTTAACCCATACGCCATTTTCTTTTATCAACGGTGTGCTGACGCGGTCATCACTGTAAATACCTTCGTAGCTAAAACGGTCACGGTCTGAAATCCAGACCTCGTTGATTTCTTCATTATCACGCGGTGCTACACGAATAACTTTTCCGCGCAGGGTATGAATATAAATATTTGAGCCCACCGAATCGTGTGGTGCAATACTCGGGTGTCGCATCATTTCCCAGGCCCGCGCTGCATAGCGCGAAGGTTTTGCCGTCAAGGCGCCAACCGGACAAAGATCGATCACATTACCGGACATTTCAGATGCCACCGACTTTTGTATGTAGGTACCTATTTCCATGCCATCGCCGCGGCCAATACCACCGAGTTCTCGCATACCCGCTATTTCATCGCCAAAGCGGACACAGCGGGTACAGTGAATACAACGGGTAAATTCTGTCGCAATCAGCGGGCCAATATTTTTATCAAAGACCACGCGCTTAGTATCACTGTATTGTGAAACATCACCGCCATAGCCCATCGCAACATCTTGTAATTCACATTCGCCACCCTGGTCACAGATCGGACAATCCAGCGGGTGATTAATTAACAAAAATTCCATTGTGGATTTTTGCGCATCAATGGCTTTTTTAGAAAGAGTATGAACAATCATTCCATCCAGAGCAGGCGTTGCACAGGCCGGCATGGGTTTCGGTGCTTTTTCAACATCAACCAGACACATGCGACAGTTTGCAGCGACAGACAGCTTTTTGTGATAGCAAAATCGCGGAATTTTTATCCCGGCTTTATCTGTCACCTCAATCAGCATCGCACCTTTTGGCGCCTGGTAATCCTGACCATCAATGGTTATTGTTATCAGCTCTTCACTCATTTCTTATAAACCGGTCCTGACACTCACGCGACATCTACTATGCTGCGTTTATGCTCAATATAATATTCAAATTCATGACGGAAATGTTTTACAAAACTACGTACCGGCATAGCAGCGGCGTCGCCTAAGGCACAAATTGTTCTGCCTTCGATTTTGCTCGCCACATCATCCAGTTTATCCAGATCTTCCGCCATGCCCTTGCCTTCAACAATACGGCTCAGCATACGATACAACCAGCCGGTACCTTCACGACAAGGCGTGCACTGGCCACAGGATTCTGAATAATAAAAACGAGAAAGACGATGTAAAGCTTTCACCATGTCTGTACTGTCATCCATTACGATGACCGCACCTGAACCCAGCATAGAGCCGGTGACTTTTGTAATAGAGTCGTAATCCATATTGGCCTGCATCATCAGCTCTGCAGGAACAACAGGAACCGAAGAGCCGCCCGGGATTACCGCTTTTAGCTGACGACCTTTGGTAACGCCACCCGCCATCTCCAGCAGATCTTTAAACGACGTACCCATCGGTATTTCAAAATTACCGGGGTTATTCACATGACCGGACACCGAGAATAATTTAACGCCGCCTGCATTGGGTACACCAAAATCAGCAAACCATTTTCCGCCATTGCGAATGATCGAGGGCGCTGAAGATAACGACTCAGTATTGTTAATGGTAGTTGGCTTGCCGTACAGTCCGACATTTGCGGGAAATGGTGGTTTGAACCGTGGCTGACCTTTTTTGCCTTCCAGTGATTCCAGTAATGCGGTTTCTTCACCGCAAATATAAGCGCCCGCACCCAGAGTGGGATAAAGATCAAAATCAATACCGCTGCCGAGTATGTTTTTACCAATAAAGCCGTTGTCATATGCTTCTTTTACCGCTTGTGAAAAACGGATATACGGCTCATCCATAAACTCACCGCGCATATAGTTGTAACCCACGGTAGCGCCAATGGCATAACCACCAATCATCATACCCTCAACCAGCGCATGCGGATTGAAGCGTAAAATATCACGGTCCTTACAGGTACCCGGCTCGGATTCATCCGAGTTACAGACAATGTATTTCTGACCCGGTGCATTACGTGGCATAAAGCTCCACTTCAAACCGGTCGGAAAACCTGCACCGCCACGGCCACGCAAGCCAGAAGATTTCATGATATCGATAACATCTTCTGGTGATAGTTTTTCGTCAACAATTTTACGTATAGCATCATAACCACCGACCTTGAGATAGTTCTCGTAGGTCCATGGCTGATCAAATTTTAATGTTGCAAAACAAACTTCGTTAGCCATTACTTATTCCCGATTTTCAATCCAAGTTATCCAGAATTTCATCGATTTTTTCTGCTGTCAGCTTTTCAAAATAGACGTGGTTGACTTGCATCATGGGTCCGGCCGCACAAGCTGCCAGACATTCTTCTTCTTTTTTCAGATAAATTCGGCCGTCGTCTGTACTCTCGCCGATTTTAATGCCAAGTTTTTTTTCGACATAATCAACGATTGTGTCGGAGCCCATCAGCATGCAGGAAATATTGGTGCAGATAGCAACATTGTGCCTTGCCACCGGTTTCAGTTCATACATCGAATAAAAGCTGGCCACTTCATAAACCGCGATTTTATCCAGTGACAGATAGCCGGCAACGGCATCCATCAGTTCAACGGTTAAGAAACCGTTATTCTGATGCTGCACGGCTCTTAATGCAGCCAGCACAGCAGAGCGCTTTTGCTCTGCCGGATAACGCGAAACCCATTCATCTATTTCTGCAAGTGTGTGCGCTGTTAGTAAGTTATTATTGTTAGTCATATTTTTATCGTCACAATTTGACTGCCCTTAGCGGTCAATTTCACCAAATACTATATCTTGTGTACCGATTACCGCCACCACATCAGATAACATATGCCCTACCGTCATCTCATGCATGGATGACAGATGCGCAAAGCCGGGGGCGCGTACTTTTAAACGATACGGTTTGTTCGCACCATCAGAAATCAGATAAACACCAAATTCACCTTTCGGATGCTCAACCGCGGCATACGACTCACCGGCAGGCAAACAAAACCCTTCGGTGAATAATTTGAAATGATGAATTAATGATTCCATATCAGCTTTCATTGTTTCGCGGCGAGGCGGTGCAAATTTATGATCTTCTAAAATCACAGGGCCCGGGTTATTTTTCAGCCAGTTAACACACTGTTTAATAATCCGGTTTGACTGACGCATTTCCTCAACCCGAACAAGATAGCGGTCATAACAGTCACCATTAGTGCCAACCGGGATATCAAAATCCAGCTTGCTATAGGTTTCGTAAGGCTGCTTTTTACGCAGATCCCACTCGATACCTGAACCGCGCAGCATAGGGCCGGTAAAGCCCAGTTGTTTTGCCCGTTCCGGTGAAACAATGCCGATGTCAACGGTACGCTGCTTCCAAATACGGTTATCCGTCAGCAGTGTTTCATATTCATCAACATAAGTCGGGAAGCGATTAGTGAAATCTTCTATGAAATCGAGCAATGAACCTTCACGGTTTTTATTTAGCTTATCCACTTCTTTCTTGCTATGCCATTTTGACTCTTTATACTTAGGCATAACATTTGGCAGATCACGGTTAACACCACCTGGGCGATAGTATGTTGCGTGCATGCGCGCGCCCGATACAGCTTCATAAATATCCATTAAATCTTCACGCTCACGGAAGGCGTAAAGAAAGATTGTCATCGCACCGACATCAAGTCCGTGCGTACCAATCCACATCAGGTGATTGAGGATACGGGTGATTTCATCGAACATAACGCGTATGTATTGCGCCCGCTCCGGCACCTCTATATCAAGAAGTTTCTCAATGGCCATCACATAGCCATGCTCATTACACATCATCGACACGTAATCGAGCCGGTCCATGTACCCAATGCTCTGATTATAAGGCTTAGACTCTGCTAGCTTTTCAGTCGCCCTGTGCAGCAAACCAATATGCGGATCAGCACGCTGAATGACTTCACCATCCATTTCCAGTACCAGGCGCAACACGCCATGAGCAGCAGGATGCTGAGGACCAAAATTAAGTGTGTAGTTACGAATTTCAGGCATCTTTAACACCTTTATTATTCTGTTCGTCGACTTCATGAAGATAACGATTATCATCACGGATAACGCGCGGCACCAGAACACGCGGTTCTATGCTAACGGGCTCATAAATCACACGCTGTTGTTCAGGGTCGTAACGCATTTCAACATTACCTATTAACGGAAAGTCTTTTCTGAAGGGGTGACCAATAAAACCATAGTCAGTCAAAATACGACGAAGATCTGGATGATTTTCATAAACGATACCAAACAAGTCAAACGACTCGCGTTCATACCAGTTGGCAGAACTCCAGATATCAATAATTGACGGGATTGCAGGATATTCATTATCCTCTGCAAAACTGCGTACTCGTAAGCGGTGATTATGTTTGTATGAAATTAAATGAACAACCGACGCAAATCGTGGCTTACCGTTATCAGCCAGCTTTAATTCATCGCCAAAGCGTAAACGGCCGGTGTCTCCACTATCAACACCGCGACTAAAACCGGTTTTTGACGAGCTGTCAGTTGCCCATTCCGTTTCTCCATAAGTTATATAATCAACGCCACATAAGTCAATGAGCTGATCAAAAGCCAGATCATCGTGATCACGTAAGGTACGCGCCACTGAGAGCAAATCTATGGCTGACACCTCAATTGTGATCTCATTACAATCTGTCACTAATGTCTGAATTTTTGACGATAGAATTTGTTGTAATTTTGCAGACAAATTTTGCAGTTTATTCGCCATCTGTTATTTTTCTCAACTTATCCGTATTTATTATGACTTAATCTGGAATCTAAACTGCCTTAGCGGGCAATCGTGTTGGTATGCCTGATTTTATTATGCAATTGTAAAATACCGTATATCAGCGCTTCAGCCGTAGGCGGGCAGCCAGGAACATACACATCCACCGGTACAATCCGGTCGCAGCCTCGTATCACTGAATATGAATAGTGATAATAACCACCGCCATTAGCACACGACCCCATGGAAATTACCCAGCGAGGTTCTGCCATCTGATCATAGACTTTTCGTAATGCCGGCGCCATCTTATTGGTCAGTGTACCGGCTACAATCATCACATCAGACTGCCGTGGTGAACCACGAAACACACCCATACCAAAGCGATCAAGATCATAACGAGAAGCGGCTGCGTGCATCATTTCAACCGCACAACAGGCAAGACCAAACGTCATTGGCCACATAGAACCGGTTCTAGCCCAGTTAATCAGTTTATCGGCTGAAGTGGTGGCAAAACCCTGTTCAAATACGCCTTCTATTCCCACTCCAAAGCCCCTTTTTTCCACTCGTAAATAAAGCCAATAACCAAAATACCTAAAAATATACCCATGGCACCAACACCAAAGACACCAACCTCATTCAGGACAACAGCCCAGGGAAACAGAAATGCAATTTCAAGATCAAAAATAATAAACAGGATAGCAACCAGATAAAATCGCACGTCAAATTTTAAACGGGCATCTTCAAAGGCTTCAAAGCCACATTCAAAGGGTGAGTTTTTTGCACTGTCAGGCTTGCTAGGAGCCAGCACAAATCCGCCTAACGTGATCATAATCCCGCCAATAGCCAGACCAATGATTAGAAAAATCAAAACTGGAAGATAATTTTCGAGCATAGTCTCCCCCCTATTTATTATGCATTAGGAGAATATATTAATTATTATTTTTACAGATCTGTTTTTGCAAACAGAAATTTTGAGAGCCATTTTTATAACAAATCGAAGTCAATTGACAGCTAAATAGCCATTGTATTTTTTTATATTTCAATCAATGTTTTTATATTGAAATATAAAAACATGCAAAAATGCCCGATACATCAACGCATTGCGCCATCAAGCTATTGATAAGTATGACAAAAAAATAAAATATATTTAGGTTTAAAATATCATATAAGACTAAGACGAGCGTCAAAGAGTGATTGATCACAGCCTCAGCAATCACCAATACAGAATGGGTGAAATATAAAACATATTGTCTATATAAAGATCAGGAGAATATCTGAAAATGCCATATATAAAGGCTGATGATAAGCCTATGACATAGATAGAGAATGCAACACCAGCACATAACCGATGAAGCGGTTATGTGCTGGTGTTGCAACAATCGATGAATCGATTGTAAAAAATGGTGCCGATGGCCGGAGTCGAACCGGCACAGGTTACCCTACCACCCCCTCAAGATGGCGCGTCTACCAATTCCGCCACATCGGCAATTTAACTATTCTGCAGCCGGTACATCGCTTGTAGTAGCCGGTGCATCCACAGCAACAGGGATATCACTAGTGGCTGGAGCAGGAGTCTGAACAGGGGCTGTCATCACACTACCGTTAACGACACTTGTCGCCACTTCACGATTAGATGCCAGATATGCCAGCGTAAGGCTGACGATAAAGAAGGCGGTAGCCAGTATAGCTGTGGTGGTACTTAAGAAGTTTGAAGAACCTTTCGAGCCAAACACAGCACCGGAGGAGCCGCCACCAAGAGCAGCACCTGCATCAGCGCCTTTGCCACGCTGTAACAAAACTAAGCCGATAATACCAACCGATAAAAACACATGGAAAATTAACAAAAATTGTTGCACTTTAATAACCTCAACCAGCTGCCTGACACAATGCCAGGAAGTCTTCTGCTTTTAATGACGCACCACCAATCAAACCACCATCAATGTCGGGCTGTGCAATTAAATCTGCTACATTACCCGGGTTCATGCTGCCGCCGTATAGTATCTGTACTTTTTCAGCAATCCCTGCATCTAACTGTGAAAGCTTATTACGGATAAACGCATGCACTTCCTGGGCCTGCTCAGGTGAAGCCACTTTACCCGTACCAATTGCCCAGACAGGTTCATAAGCAATGACCGCATTTGCTAATGCAGCGATACCGGCTGCATTAATAACAGCATCTAGCTGTCGCGCACAAACGGCTTCAGTGGTGCCGTTTTCACGTTCTTCCAGTAATTCGCCAATACAAAAAATTGGCGTCAAACCATGGCGCTGTGCTGCCATAAACTTTTGCGCTGAGATTCCATCCGTTTCACCATACAAAGAGCGACGCTCTGAATGGCCAATAATGACATAATCACAACCCACATCTTTAATCATTTCACCGGATACTTCACCGGTGAAAGCACCTTTGTCCTGCTCTGAAACATCCTGAGCGGCGACCTTGACAACAGATGATGCCGAAGCTGCGACAACCGCAGGGATATAAACATAAGGAGCAGCTACGACTACCGCGCACTTCTGATCGGGACTCAAGCCAGAAACCACGCCATCAATTAATGTTTTAACACTGTCACTGCTGCCGTTCATTTTCCAGTTACCAGCAATCATATTCTGTCGCATAAGCTCCCCCTAGCTCAATCGACCAGTCCGGCCGAGTTCAAACGCGCTGCAATCTTACCTATGCAGGGCCGATAAATCAATCAGCACGGGCGATATGTCTATTAATATTCTGCTATCCGGCTTTTCCCGAAACAGACGCACTCACAGCATCAGCAATATTTTGCGTCAGCTTAATAACCTGAGCCTCATCTTCGCCCTCTACCATGACCCGTATCAACGGCTCTGTTCCTGATGCCCTTAGCAGCACACGACCACGGTCTTTTAATTCAGCTTCAACGGCCTTAACAGCATCAACAACCCGCTGGTTTTGCAGTGGATCCGTTTTATAAGGCAAAGGAACATTGATTAAATGCTGCGGCATCTTGCTCATACCCGACAAGGCCTGAGCTAAACTTTGCTGACTACTCGCCAGATAAGCCATCACTTGCAACGCAGAAACTATGCCATCACCGGTTGTGGTCCTATCAAGGCAAATAATATGACCGGATGACTCTCCACCCAGGCACCAGCCTTTCTGTTTAAGCCGCTCCAGTACGTAGCGGTCACCCACTGCACTGCGCTCAAAAGCAAGCCCCATTTCCTTAATGGCTAATTCCAGCCCCATATTACTCATTAAGGTGCCGACAACACCGCGTTGGGACTCACCCGATTCATGTCTTGCACGGGCGATAAGATAAAGAATCTCATCACCATCAATAATACGCCCTGTATTATCAACCATGGCAACCCGATCACCATCACCGTCAAATGCAATACCCAGGTCAGCCTGCTGTGCTAATACTGCTGCCTTAAGGTTTGCAGGATGAGTAGATCCACAATCTTTATTAATATTGAGGCCGTCAGGCTCATCAGCTATGACAACGACCTCGGCACCCAGCTCGGTAAACACGTTTGGTGCAATATGGTAGGTGGCACCATTAGCACAATCGAGCACCACTTTTATGCCGTTAAAGCGAGTACCAATTGAAATACTGGCTTTACACGCTTCGATATACCGGCCCTGTGCATCAACGATTCTTCGCGCACGACCCAGCTTCGAGGACTCAACCGTATCCATCTCTTGCTCAAACACAGCCTCAATCGCCAGCTCTGTTTCATCCGGCAACTTGGTGCCTTCGGCCGAGAAGATTTTAATGCCGTTATCATAGAAAGGATTGTGGGATGCGCTAATAACAATCCCTGCAGAAGCCCTTAATGTCCGTGTCAGATAAGCAATCCCCGGCGTCGGCATCGGCCCAAGCAGACGAACATTCACACCAGCAGCCGATAGACCTGCCTCTAGTGCCGCCTCAAACATATAACCGGATATACGGGTATCTTTACCCACGACCACCAGACTATCACCCTGTGCCGCTAATACTTTACCAATGGCCCAGCCCAGTTTTAGCACAGCAGCCGGCGTCATCAGTCCCTTGCCAACATGCCCGCGAATACCATCGGTACCAAAATGCTTCTGACTCATTCCTTTACCCTTTATTTATTATTAGTTAGCAATTTTAACTGCATGACAAATTTTTAGTGCATCAACCGTTTCCTTAACATCATGCACCCTGAATAATCTGGCACCGGCCTGATAACCTAAAACCGTTGTTGCCAGCCCGGCTGCCAGTCGCTGATCAACACCGGCTGCTGTTACCTGACCCAGCATCGATTTCCGTGAAATCCCCACCAGCACAGGCAACCCCATATCAACAAAGCCCGACAAATGCTTTAGCAGACAAAGATTATGCGTCAATGCTTTACCAAAGCCAAACCCCGGATCCAGTATGATGTTATCACGCTTTATGCCGGCACTTTCACAGGCTTCGATACGTTGCAATAAAAACGCTTTAACTTCACTCAACACGTCATCATATTGCGGCTTATCTTGCATACTCCTTGGCTCGCCCTGCATGTGCATCAGGCAAACAGGCACGCCCAGACTTGCCGCCATTTCCAGTGTTCCTGACTCACGGAGCGCCCGCACATCATTAATCAGATTTGCACCCGCTTCAACAGCAGCCTGCATCACCTGCGGCTTACTGGTATCAATAGAAATACAGATATCAGAGCGCTGACGAAGTGCTTTTATTACCGGTATAACACGATCTAACTCTGCTTCAGTACTTTGTGGCTGCGCCCCCGGACGCGTTGATTCGCCGCCAATATCAATAATATCAGCGCCTTCTGCGGCCATTTTCAAGGCTCGTTGAACAGCCACTTCAGTGTCGCTATACAACCCACCATCTGAAAATGAATCGGGCGTCAGGTTTAAGATCCCCATCACAACAAATGGCTGTGTAGCAAGATTCAGCTTAGCGATTAACATGGCTTGATATAGCTCTCGACATGACAATACAAATTTCAATATAGGTAACTGCGTGCTCAATATCTCAATTAAGTCACCGCATTATATTCTACAGATAAAAAAAGGGGCTTTCGCCCCTTTTTCATATAAAAATACACAGCCGATTAATGTAAATTAGCCGGCCCGCCAATTGGACCATCAGGCTCACCAGTGGAACTGGAAGAGGCAGTGTCATCCGGCGTATTATCATCGTCCATATCTATCCAGTCTTTTGGCTTAGGTACTGGCTGACGATCCATTAATGCATCGATCTGACCTGAATCAATCGTTTCATATTTGATCAATGCTTCGCTCATTGCATGCAGAATATCCATATTTTCAGTCAGCAAGTTTTCCGCGCGCTTATAATTTCTGTCGATAAAGTCACGAATTTCTTCATCAATAGCATGCGATGTATCATCCGATACACTCTTATGTTTCGTGACCGAACGACCAAGGAATACTTCACCCTCGTCTTCACTATAAGCTAGAGGCCCCATACGATCAGAAAGACCCCATTTGGTAACCATGTTACGGGCAATTTCAGTCGCGCGTTCAATATCGTTAGATGCACCGGTTGTTACACTCTCTGCACCAAAGATAATTTCTTCCGCAAGACGGCCACCAAACAAGCTCGAAATCTGGCTTTCCAGACGCTGCTTGCTATAGCTATAACGGTCTTCTTCCGGCAGGAACATGGTGACACCTAATGCCCGACCACGCGGAATAATACTGACTTTATAAACAGGATCATGATCGGGTACCAGACGCCCGACAATTGCATGTCCAGCCTCATGATAAGCCGTAAGCTTTTTCTCACTTTCGTTCATCACCATAGACTTACGCTCAGCACCCATCATGATTTTGTCTTTGGCTTTTTCAAAATGCTGCATTTCAACAAACTTTTGATTACCGCGCGCTGCAAACAATGCCGCCTCGTTCACAAGGTTAGCTAAATCAGCACCGGAAAAACCAGGCGTACCGCGTGCAATAATGGCTGGCTTCACGTCTTTACCTAACGGCACTTTACGCATATGAACTTTAAGAATTTGCTCGCGGCCGCGGATATCCGGTAATGGCACCACTACCTGACGATCAAAACGACCCGGTCTTAACAAAGCCGCATCCAGTACATCAGGACGGTTAGTCGCGGCAATCACGATAACGCCTTCATTACCTTCAAAGCCATCCATTTCAACCAGCAACTGATTTAATGTCTGTTCACGTTCATCATGCCCGCCACCTAAACCGGCGCCACGCTGACGACCAACCGCATCAATCTCGTCGATAAAAATAATGCACGGTGAATGCTTCTTTGCTTGCTCAAACATATCACGCACACGAGAGGCACCAACACCTACAAACATCTCGACGAAATCAGAACCTGCAATCGTAAAAAACGGCACTTTTGCTTCACCGGCAATCGCTTTTGCCAGTAATGTTTTACCCGTACCCGGCGAACCCACCATTAAAACACCGCGCGGGATCTGACCACCTAATGCCTGGAATTTAGACGGATCACGTAAGAAATCGACCAGCTCACCCACTTCTTCTTTGGCTTCTTCGACACCTGCGACATCATCTAGGGTGACCTTGATTTCATCTTCGCCCAGTAAGCGTGCTTTACTTTTACCAAAGGACATCGCGCCACGGCCGCCACCGCCACCTTGCATTTGACGCATGAAAAAGATCCATACACCGATCAGTAGCACGAATGGGAACCATGAAATAAAGATTTGTAACAATACTGACTGCTGCTCAGGAGCGACGCCCTCAATCGCAACACGATGCTCAAGTAACTCGCCAACCATTGAGCGATTGTCAGTTTCAACGCTCAGCGTCTCAAACTGCATGCCACTGGTTAACTGACCGACAATTCTGCGGTCCGACATCTTCACAGAGACCACTTCATCCTGACGAACTTTCTGCATGAAATCAGAGTAATTCAGCGTTTGCGCCACATTACCCTGCTGACTAAAATTACTGAATACCGATAGCAATATAACGGCTATCACACCCCATAAAATAAGGTTTTTAAGTAGATCGTTCAAGAGTGTACCTCGTTATTTTCACCCGTCGGAGCCATTACAGCACGACCAGTGATTGAAAATTATTGTCGCCAGTGGATCACACCACATGCCTTATTTCGTGCATTCGACAGCTCAACTATAGTCGAATTTACACCACTTTATAACCTGTAGCCAATGCATAAATTTCTTTACTGCGGCTACGAGACGCCTTCGGCTTACGCATAACGACTTTCTCAAAGTTGTCACGTAAACTTTTCAGGTACTCCTGAAAGCCCTCACCCTGAAACAATTTGACCAATATAGCACCACCGGGTTTCAATGTTTCTTTCGCCAGCTCCAGTGTTAATTCAGCCAAATACATCGCACGGGCATTATCTACATTCTTTACTCCACTCATATTGGGGGCCATATCTGAAAAAACAAGGTCTGCCGGGTCAGAATTTAATACCGACATCAGCTCAGCCAGTACTTTCTCCTCGCGAAAGTCCCCCTGAATGAATTCAACCCCTTCTATTTCCGGCTCAATCAGCAACAAATCCAGTGCAATAACCCTGCCCTTGCCCTTTAATATCTCGGCTGCATATTGTGACCATCCACCGGGAGCAGCTCCCAGATCAATGATCGTCATACCCGGCTTGATTAATTTATCCTTGTCATCAATTTCTTTGAGTTTATAAACAGCACGCGATCGATAGCCTTCGATCTGGGAACGCCGTACAAATTCATCATCAAAGTGTTCTTTTAACCAGCGTTTGCTACTTTTACTTCGTGCCATAGGGATTTTTCATCGGTTTTATACAATAATAGTGTTTATACTTAATAACGCTCACGTGCTAGAATCCGCGCTCGTTTAACCCGGTTGTAATTATCACACCACCTCATCAGGCAGCTCAACAATATGCTTTCAAAAATCCAGATCAAACATTTACGTAAACTAACACATGACTTAAACCCGGTTATCATGCTGGGGCAGAATGGTTTTACTGAGGCTGTTCTGAATGAACTGAATATAGCGCTTGATCGCCATGAGCTAGTTAAGATTAAACTCTCCGCCGGTGACAGAGATGAGCGTAACCAGCTGATTAACGATATCTGTGAGCAAAGTCATTCAGAGCTGGTTCAGTCCATTGGTAAAACGGCGACTATTTTCCGTCGCAATAACGAAAAACGCGTTATCGAGTTTCCATCCAGCTAAACACAATACCGGCACTTTGACAGATCTCACACCGTGCGCAGCTTTGGCTTGCACTGTGTGCAGCATACACAGCGCTGCCCGGTTAAATATACTTAACTTCTACCAGCTCTAAGCTACGGGTACCGCCTGGCGTTCTGACTTCTACAACCTCACCCTCTTCTTTACCAATCAGTGCTTTGGCAATCGGCGAACCGATCGAGATCATATGCTGTTTAATATCGGCCTGATCTTCACCGACGATTTTATAAGTGATCTCTTCACCGTTGTCTTCATCCATTAACACCACAGTAACACCAAACACTACTTTCCCATTTTGAGTTAACTGGGTAACGTCTATTATTACGGAATTACTTAACTTGCCTTCAATGTCCTGTATCCGGCCTTCGATAAAGCCCTGTTGCTCACGCGCGGCATGGTACTCTGCATTTTCTTTCAGATCACCGTGCTCACGCGCTTCAGCTATCGCGGCAATAACGGTAGGACGATCTTCTGATTTTAATTTTTTCAACTCAGCTGTCAGTGCAGCAGCACCTTCTACTGTTAATGGATACTTTGTCATGCTTTTACCCCTGCTGCAGGTCTTGTAACCTGCGCACATCATTATCTGCTAAATGTTTAATTGCCTCACCGGTTGCCCGTGCACCAGCCATTGTTGTTGTGTAACTGACTTTATGCTGCAACGCTGATGAACGAATTGTAAATGAATCTTCGATCGCTTTTTTACCTTCAGTGGTATTAATGATTAACGCAATTTCATCGTTTTTGATCATATCAACAATATGCGGACGGCCTTCGTAAACTTTATTAATCAGCTCACAATCAACCCCTGCATCGACCAATAGTCGACCGGTGCCACGGGTTGCAACCAATTCAAAGCCCTGTTTCACCAGATCACGGCCTAATTCCACCGCTGATGCGCGATCGCGTTCTTTAACGCTGATAAAGACCTTGCCTTTGGTAGGCAGCTCAGCACCGGCACCCGATTGTGCTTTAGCAAAGGCTTCACCAAAGGTTTTTCCGATACCCATGACTTCACCCGTTGACTTCATTTCCGGGCCTAACAGGGGATCGACACCCGGGAACTTAACAAACGGGAAGACAGCCTCTTTGACTGAGAAATGCTGTGGAATGATTTCTTCTGTGATGCCTTGCTCAGCCAGTGAAACGCCGGCCATACAACGGGCCGCTATTTTAGCCAGCGGGCGACCAATCGCTTTAGAGACAAATGGCACTGTTCGTGAAGCACGCGGATTCACTTCAATCAGGTAAATCGTATTATCCTGAATGGCAAACTGAATATTCATCAGACCCACCACATTCAAACCCAGCGCCAGCTGACGGGTTTGCTCACGTAGACCATCAAGAATTTCATTAGATAAGCTGTAAGGTGGCAAGGAACAGGCCGAATCACCCGAATGCACACCCGCTTGCTCGATATGCTCCATGATGCTGCCAATGAGAACATCTTTACCATCACAGATTGCATCAACATCCACTTCAATCGCATTATCGAGGAAATGATCCAGTAATACCGGTGCATCGTTTGACACTTTAAAGGCTTCGTTCATATAACGCAGCAGGTCTTTTTCGCTGTAGACGATTTCCATCGCCCGGCCACCCAGAACATAGGACGGACGCACAACCAATGGATAACCGATTTCAGCAGCATTTTTTACCGCCTCGCCTTCTGATGAAGCCAGACGGTTTGGTGGCTGCTTCAGTCCCAGGCTGTTAACAAGCTGCTGGAAACGTTCACGATCCTCTGCCAGATCAATCGCATCCGGTGAGGTACCGATAATAGGCACCCCTGCCGCTTCTAAGGCACGGGCTAATTTTAACGGTGTTTGGCCACCATATTGCACGATCACGCCCTTTGGCTTTTCTAGCAGCAATACTTCCAGTACATCTTCCAGCGTTAATGGCTCGAAATACAGACGGTCAGAGGTGTCATAATCGGTTGATACCGTCTCAGGATTACAGTTGATCATAATGGTCTCGTAACCATCATCACGCATGGCAAAAGCCGCATGCACACAGCAGTAATCAAACTCGATACCCTGGCCGATACGGTTTGGGCCACCGCCTAATACCACAATTTTTTCTTTATCGGTGACATTAGCTTCACACTCTTCCTCATAGGTCGAGTACATATAGGCCGTTGAGGTTGAGAATTCGGCAGCGCAAGTGTCCACGCGCTTATAAACCGGGTGAAGCTCCAGTGCATGACGGTGTTTGCGTACATTGTCTTCAGACACCGACATCACAGAAGCCAGACGGCTATCCGAGAAGCCTTTACGTTTCAGCCGCAGCATCTGATTTCTGTCAATTGACGTCAGTACCGTTCCACGCAGGCTTTCTTCAATCTGAATCAGTTCTTCAATCTGTACCAGGAACCATGGGTCGATCTTGGTTAAATCAAACAACTGCTCCATGCTGTAGTCATGACGGAAAGCCTCTGCCACATACCACAGGCGATCAGGACCTGCCTGAATCAGCTCTTTCTTGATCAGGTCGTCAATTTCTTCATCGGGTGTTTCCGCCGGGATCACTTCACTAAAGCCGTCCATACCGGTCTCAAGACCACGTAAGGCTTTTTGCAATGATTCCTGGAAAGTACGGCCAATCGCCATGACCTCACCCACTGACTTCATTTGAGTGGTCAGATGAGAGTCGGCTGTCGGAAACTTCTCAAAAGTGAAACGGGGAATCTTGGTAACAACATAATCAATTGACGGTTCAAAGGATGCAGGGGTTGCACCGTTTGTGATGTCATTTTGCAGTTCGTCCAGCGTGTAGCCAATCGCCAGTTTTGCGGCAATTTTTGCAATCGGGAAACCGGTAGCTTTTGAGGCCAGCGCAGAAGACCGTGAAACACGCGGGTTCATTTCGATAATCGTCATACGACCATCCGCCGGGTTAATCGACCACTGCACGTTGGAGCCGCCGGTTTCAACGCCAATCTTACGCAACACCGCCAGAGAAGCATCACGCATACGCTGGTATTCTTTATCGGTCAGTGTTTGCGCAGGCGCTACCGTGATCGAGTCTCCGGTATGAATACCCATCGGGTCAAGATTTTCGATTGAACAGATAATGATGCAATTGTCTTTAGAGTCACGCACCACTTCCATTTCGTATTCTTTCCAGCCGAGTACTGATTCTTCAACCAGCAGCTCGCTAACCGGCGACAAATCCAGCCCGCGCTTACAAATTTCTTCAAATTCTTCTTTGTTGTAGGCGATACCACCACCTGACCCACCCATGGTGAATGACGGACGAATAATGGTCGGAAAACCCACTTGAGCTTGAACCTGATACGCCTCTTCCATGCTGTGCGCAATAGCAGCACGCGGCATATCCAGTCCGATTTCTTCCATCGCCACTTTAAACTTCTGACGATCTTCTGCCATGTCGATGGCTTCTTTTTTCGCACCGATCATCTCGACATTGTATTTTTCTAAAACGCCTTCACGATCCAGATCCAGTGCACAATTCAATGCCGTCTGACCACCCATGGTAGGCAGCAACACATCAGGACGCTCTTTTTCTATGATACGCGCAACCGTCTGCCAGTTAATCGGCTCGATATAAGTTGCATCGGCCATTTCCGGGTCGGTCATGATCGTGGCCGGGTTTGAGTTCACCAGAATGACCCGGTAACCCTCTTCACGCAGGGCTTTACAGGCCTGGGCACCGGAATAGTCAAACTCACAAGCCTGGCCGATAACAATCGGGCCGGCACCAATAATAAGAACACTTTGTATGTCTGTACGTTTAGGCATAGGTCTCTGGTTTTATAAGTCTTATGGCAACACACCTTTTATAGGGTGTGCCAGCAAAAAATTAAAGAATTAGTTAGCGTTTTTCAATCAATTCAATGAAGTGATCAAATACCGGCGATACATCAGTTGGTCCCGGGCTTGCTTCAGGGTGCCCCTGAAAACCAAACGCCGGTTTATCCGTACGATGAATACCCTGTAATGACTGATCAAACAACGAGCGATGTGTGGCGGTTAAATTAGCGGGCAAGCTGTCTTCATCCACTGCAAAGCCATGATTCTGACTACTGATCATAACCACACCGGTTTGCAGGTCCTGCACCGGGTGGTTTGCGCCGTGATGGCCAAACTTCATTTTCATGGTTTTAGCACCACAAGCTAAAGCCAGTAGCTGATGCCCCAGACAAATACCAAAAGTAGGAATATCCGTCTCAAGAATTTCTTTGATGGCTTCAATCGCATAAACGCAAGGCTCCGGATCTCCGGGGCCATTTGACAGGAACACGCCATCAGGCTGCATTGCCAGAACATCAGCTGCAGGTGTTTTGGCCGGTACAACGGTGACTTTACAACCACGATCAACCAGCATGCGCACTATATTGTGTTTGATACCGAAGTCATAAGCGACTACATGGTATTTTTGACCTGAAGTAATAATCTCAGCTGCATTAGTATCTAATGACACACTGCTTTGATTCCACTCATAAGCGCTATCAACCGTGACTTCTTTCGCCAGATCCATACCTTTAAGACCGGCAAATGATTTTGCCTGTGCAATCGCAGCATCGGCATCAATGTTCTCACCGGCAACAATACAACCGCTCTGTGCACCTTTATCACGTAGGATACGGGTCAAACGGCGGGTATCAATATCCGCAATCGCCACCACATTATTTCGCTCTAAGTACGCACCCAGACTTTCTTCAGCCCGCCAGTTACTGTGCAACAAAGGCAAGTCACGAATCACCAAGCCAGCCGCATGCACAGCTGTTGACTCGGCATCAACTGAATTAACGCCAACATTACCGATATGTGGATAGGTCAAAGTTACAATCTGACAACTGTAAGAAGGGTCCGTAAGGATTTCCTGATAGCCGGTCATCGCAGTATTAAATACCACTTCACCTGTGGTAGAGCCTTCTACACCAATGGATTCACCCCAAAAAAGGCTCCCATCTTCCAGCGCTAAAAGTGCCGATTGACTCAAAATGACCTCCGTTAGATATAAGAAACGGGAGCATGGCCAAGCCAGACTCCCGTTAGAATAGATATTCTCGGTATTTTACTGTTTTCTTATGTGTTATGTCTATGCTGTAGATACAATCCTAAAAAATATATGGATTATTCAACAGCCCTATCAGATTTTTTTCATAACTTTTGAATACACTATAATATGCTGTATTATCCAACACGGCCAGATATGATGCTCCTTTTTAAGTCACTAAATAATAATGAATATCTCAATATCAAACATAAATATTTTTATTAATGAAATCGATTATCCATTACCAGCCCCTATCTATCGATGCAGGCACCTTGATTGAAAGCAATCCAGAGCACTATTAAGATCACACTAGAAGACTGGGAGATTCAACTCTGTCGCTTTTCCACACAAGAAAATCTAAAACCTGCTTGGATTCAGCTTGAAGCCGAATCTGATTGCAGTTTTTTTCTATCCTGGGACTGGATAAGCACTTGGCTAAAGCAACACACCTCTCCAGAAAACCTTTTAATTCTTCATATCTCACATAATAAAAATACTATCGGCTTAGGTTTATTTACTGAAAAAATGCTAAAACGATGCAAGCTGTTTAAATACAAAAGCCTGCTATTACATGAGACTGGTTGCACCCTAGATGATATAACTATCGAATTTAATTCATTATTAGTTCACAGGCGGTATCAACAACTAATACAAAACCCTCTTGAAATGCTGTTTTCAGAAATTCTTAAAGAGTGGGATACCATTTCTCTGGCAGGACTAACGAATAAATTCTTGATTAAGCCCGCACTCAAACATTCAATTATCCATTCAAACTCTAAACCTCATTATTGGGTTGATCTTGAGCGAATAAGATCTTCATCACAAAGCTACCTTTCGTTTTTAAATAAAAACACCCGATCCCAGATCAGGCAATCTTATAATAATTACAACAAGTTAGGCCCCATTGAAATCACATTAGCACAATCAAAGAAAGAAGCCCTCGACTATTTCGATAATTTACTCCATCTCCATACAGAATACTGGAAATCGAAACAAAAGCTGAGTTCATTCTTACAAGCACAGGTACTAGAATTCAACAAGACTCTTATCAACGACCATTTCGAAAAAAACCATATTCTTTTAGCCCGAATTCGGGCCGGAAATATTGATATAGGCTATTTGTATAATTTTTCATATAACGGGCATATTTATGCCTATCAAAGCGGTATTCAATACAATACTGATAATAAATTTAGACCTGGACTATTAAGCCACAAATTACTAATCGATGAGCTATTACGCTCAAAAGCTCATTCATATGATTTTATGGCTGGCGAATATCGATACAAAAAAAGCCTTTCTTCTCATCAGGGCGAATTACAATGGTCATTTATTATGAAAAATACTTTAATAAATAAACTCCTAAATCGAATAAACTGCTACCTCTCATAATGAAATTAATAGATGATAATAAGCCTTATTAATTAGGATCACGTTATTCTACTTCAAAAAAGTTCGTAACAAATTTATGACATTTTCAACAGCCAAATAATATCCACAAAACCTATTTAGTCACATTTTTGTGACAATATCTTATTACTTAAAACACTCATCCAAGATAGAAAATTCAATTGAATTGAATACTAAACAGCTGATCGTATTTATTGCACACCTTATCTTAGATACACAACCAATTTTCAATAATAGGTTATATAGTACTTGTCGTATCTTCAGTAACGTTTCACATCTCAAGGTAATTATTATGTTCATTCTTCAATTAATAAAAAGGACTTTTTTTGTTAGCAGTCTGCTTGTCCTTTTAGTATTCATTAATGGCTGCACCAGCGAAGCATTAGATGACTATGCAGCATCATTTGATAACCAACCAGCTTCAGCAGGTAGCATAAACCCTATATACCCTGCGCAAGGAAACAGTGACATTGCCGTAAATTTAAATGCTATTCGGGTTACATTTTCAGGCATTGACGGCAACTCAATTCTGGCAGGTGACTTTGCTATAACACCGAACATCAACGGCAATCTGGATCTTATTTCGAGCACGGAAATCAATTTCATTCCTACTTCTTCTTTGCAAGCAAATACAACTTACACAATAACAATTTCCGACCTAACTAATACAGCAGGTGATCCTGTTGACACACACACATGGAGCTTCACAACAGGAAATGCTGCACCATTAAATAGGACCACCTATTTTATTTCTCCCAACGGAAACGATAGCAACAATGGCACATCCAGCTCAATGCCCTGGAAAACTTTTAGTCACTCTTTTACATACATGCTGCCAGGTGATGAGTTAATTTTAAAAGATGGTAACTACAATTTAGCCAATAACACCGGTGGTATTCATTACGATTCATCTGCATATCCCAACTCTGCTCAAATACCATCCGGTATTGATATTAATAACCCGACTCTGATTAGAGCAGAAAACCCAGGCAATGTATTTGTAGAGATTCCATTGTTCATTGGTCGGAGTACTCGTAAAGACAGCTTTATACAGATACAAGGTATTACTTTTAAAGGCGGCAAGTTATACAACACCAGTTATATCACTATAAAAGATACAGGCTTCAACAATCAATTCACAATTGGTACCAATGATCACGATAATGGCAATACTTACAATTTAATTGAAGATGTATGGATTTGGGCTGAACAGCAACGAATCATTGCCCTCAATTACAGATCTCATAATAATATCTGGAGACGAGTCATTGTCAGAGGTGATGGTTGTAATATTGATGCTTGTTTAGGTAGCGGCAACCCAAATGTAGGTTTTACCATATATGATTCACATGATGTATCTGCACAGAACGTGATGGTTGTAGATCGCATTCTAAATGGTGGAAGAAGCTACTCTGATTTCGCCAGCGCTCAACACACATCAGACAGCCAGTACTATTTAGGACGCAATGAATGGCTAGGTATTGCAGCAGTAAACTCAGAAGATAACGCCCTGATCTTTGAAGCTGATAGCGTTATTCCTTATGAGCCGACCTGGACAATTAAAAACTATGTTGCACTTGGCGGACGTAAAGGTGGCCTAGATATAGGTAACATGCCATATAACATTAGAAACGGCGCCAACGGTGGCGCAACACCAAATGTCATAGAAAACATTACCATTACCCTTAATTCCTCATCCACAGTTGATGGAATTCGCCTATCACCGGGACAAAACAACTCAACCGTTAGAAATGTGATCTCACATAACGCAGGAAGGTATGGTATTAATTCAGCCTCACAACCTAACTATGCAGCAGTGTATAGTGCCAATACAGCTGAATACAACCAAACAACATGCGCAACAGGCTGTTACAATAATGAAACAACTTTTGAAGCGGCCGTACCTCGACCACTCATCATTGATACAGGCTCGCCACTAAAAGGCGCTGGTAGCAACGGCGGCGATATAGGAGCCTCCATTTATTTCCAGTATGGTACCAGTGGCTCACGGTATGGCGATGCCAACTACAACACAATGTCATCTACGCCATTATGGCCTTGGCCAAATGAAGCCAGAATTAAAGCTGAAATGTGCGCAACCACATCCCGTGGATTTTGTGAAAACAGAAACAATTTAGATAACACGACTCCTTTAAGCCTAACCAGCTATATATGGGAACTCACCGGTAGCGAGATTCCTGATAGTATCTACAACCCCTGATCACTACTGATTCACCACCCTCACTTTAAGTGAGGGTGGTGATAACTTCTGATTTGCCTATTTCAAATACAATGTTCATAATAGTATTTTTTACTACTGATCAGAAAAGAACAATATGGAAAAAAAACATCTACTTGCAAAAATTCTCGTAAATACTGGCTTACTTCCACTAATTGGTAAGACAAGTTCCCTTTTTTCCAATAAACTTTCTATCCTTGCGTATCATAGAATATTTAATATTGAAACAGAAGACGAATTCCCTTTTGACCCTGAACTTATAAGTGCCTCTACTGAGCAATTTAAATCACAAATGGTGCATATTAAAAAATATTTCAATCCAATTACCTTCCGGCATTTAATCGACCATATAAACGGAAAAACCAAACTTCCTAAACGACCTGTAATCATTACTTTTGATGATGGACATAAAGACAATTACACACATGCTTACCCAATTCTACGAGAATTAAAAATCCCTGCCACGATCTTTTTATCGACCGGTTATATAAGTACTGACCAGATATTCTGGTTTGACCGTGTAGCCTATATGATATTTCGTACAAAAGAAAAAGAGATCTGCTTCCCAGATGATCAAGTCTTTATAGTAGGAACCGATATCAGCACGCGGAGAACAACAACTGAAGACATACTTAGGCTCTTTAAAACACTAAGCAACGAAAACAGACTTGAATATATATCTTCGCTAGAGGAGCAGGCAAAAGTCAGCATCTCAAATACCGACATAGCATTATCATCTGCACTGACCTGGGAAGAAGTCATTGAAATGCACAATAATGGCATAGAATTTGGTTCCCACACCATTACCCATCCAATTTTATCAAAATTAAGTCAAAATGAACTTGACAACGAGTTAGCAAACTCGAAGTTAGAGATCGAGAAAAAGCTGAGCCAGTCCGTAGAGGTAATAGCCTATCCTGTAGGCGGAAAAAATGAATATACAGAAGAAGTTATTAATAAATGCAAACAGCTAGGCTACAAATTGGGTGTTTCATACATCTCCGGTTACGAATCTTCGATCCCACATGATTTATTTCGCATTAAACGACTTCATGTTGAACGCTACACGGATATTACATATTTTAAAACCATGCTGGAATTACCAGAGATATTTAAATAAATTAGACGAATATTTTTTAATTACACCGGTTTAACAGTATCTTGGCGAGGGATTTTGCTAGCAACATCAAGGCCCTGATACTCAAAGCGCTTCCGATAGAAACAAGGCATGCTTTAACTGCATCAACACACATACCCTTAAAACATAACTCATCAGCATAATCACAATATATATTAGCTCTTACATTTGAAACTAATTTTCTGTTTTTATTCAAAAATACCGGATGCTTAGTAACAAAGTCATCAACAACTTTTATATTATCAAGGTACGATCGCAGGTCATCACATAATGAACCTGAATTTATAGATACAAAAACCAAAACATCAGGAATATAAATAACTTCTTGCTGATATGAACACCGTAGAAAAAAGTCAACGTCTTCAGCAGTTGGGAGACTCACATCAAACATACCAACATCATCAAGTATTCTCCGGGGGATCATGACACTTGGTGTCTGCAGATAAGGCATTTTGAAAATTGCCTCAAAGCTACTGTTAACTACCCTGACATGATCCGCATCAACCTCAGGAAAACCTTTAAACTGAGCCTGTTTATCATAGCCAGTATGAATCATAGAAACATTTTTATTATGTAAATACGCATCAACCTGCATTTTTAGCTTTTCAGGATGCCACATATCATCTGCATCAATAAAAGCAATTAGCTCTCCGATGGAACGAGTCATTCCCGCATTTCTGGCTGCTGATGCTCCTGCATTTTCCTGGTAAAGATACACCACACTCTGGTTGTATTCTTTAATCAGCTGAGAAGTAGAATCAACAGAGCCATCATCAATTATAATAACTTCATAGTTAGTATATGTTTGTGAAAACACACTGTCTAAAACTCGTCTAATGTACTTCTCTGAGTTATAAACAGGCAATACAACAGATACTAACGGTAGTCCATCATCCGCTATCATATCAAAGACTCATTAAACCTGTTAATCATTGATGCCCTTATCATTATGTAGAAGTTACTGTTTAAACAATGATATTGTACAATATCTTTACTGCAGAATAACAATCATATATATGTAAAATATTCTGACAACTAAAATACCTCGTATTTTTATTAAAACTAAAATAAATGATAAACACCACATATGCCTAGAACACCAACTTTAAATATTGCTCACATTGTCTTATCACTGGAAGTCGGTGGACTCGAGAAAGTTGTACTCACATTAGCTACTGAACAGCAAAAACAGGGGCATAAGGCTGTTATCGTTTGTCTAGATAAAATTGGAACCCTGGGAGAGTCTCTCTCCGCGAAAGGCATCACCATACTATGTCTGAAAAGAAAGCAGAGTCGTCTTGATATTAACACCGTTTCTAAACTTCGAAAAATACTAAAAGAAAATAAAATAGATATTATTCATACGCATAATGTTGAAGCTAATATATATGGTATGCTATCCTCGATTTTGCTATCAAATATTAAGTCAATACATACACAACATGGTATACCTGATAATTTTTCATTTATAAAACAGGTTTACATGAACATTAGCGGAAGAATGCTAGGTCGTTTTATCAGCGTTTCAGATTCAGCTGCTCAACATGCCGTAAAAAACCACTGGGTAAATAAGAAAAAAACTGAAGTCATTATAAACGGTATCGACACTGATGATTTTATTACAGGAGGTTCAGATAAAAACACACTCCGTGATAAATATAACATTCCCCGTAACGCACTAATTCTGGTAACTGTTTCAAGAATAGAAGCAGTTAAGGATCATGCAACAATGATTGAACAATTCAGCATAGCTGCCAGTAACAAGCAGTACTTGCATTTAATTATCGTCGGTGATGGAAGCTTAAAAAACAACATCGAAAAATTAGTCGATCAAAAATCACTGCGTTCATTTGTAACCCTTACAGGCATGCAAACTGGTGTTAAGGACTATCTTCAATTGGCAGACATTTTTATCATGACATCAATTTCAGAAGGCATATCAATTTCGTTACTAGAAGCCATGTCAACTGGTCTTATACCTCTAGTCACACCAGTTGGAGGTAACACTCAAATTGTAGCAGAGCATGAATCAGGTTACTTTATTGATATCACAGCACCTGATTCTTTAAAGAAAACAATTAATACAATAGAAACCAGTGACACACTACGACAAGAAATTTCAGATAACGCCCGTAAAAAAGTGATCGAGAATTTTAGTAAAGACGTCATGATTGAAAAATACATGCAACATTATGAGGCGCTATTATCATGAGCGAGAAAAAAATATTACTCATAGGAGAATACCCTCCTCCTTTTGCAGGCATAGCCGTTCAAACAAAACAGCTTTACGAACTGCTTGTAGAGAACCAGATTCAGGCATATGTAATCCCTACATTACAAAAGAGAACTGGATTCTTTAGTTTTATTAACAATCTTCGTTATATAAGAGGTCTGGTTAATATTGGCTTTTATTATGTAAAAATAATAAAAATTCGGAAATTCAACATTATTCACATCCTTTCTTCTTCCGGACTTAACTTTTATATATTTACAATTCCCGCACTAATCACCTCAAAGTTATTTGGCAAAAAAACAATTATTCACTATCATGGTGGCAGCGCGAAAGCTTTCTTCAAAAACAATCCAAACGCACTTAAATTTTCAGATAAATTAACTGATTCATTAGTAGTTCCGTCTGTATTTCTACAAAATGTATTTGATGACCTTGGCATTTCTTCAAATATTATTCCAAATGCCATAAGCTTAGAACGCTTTAAATTTATCAATCGAAAAGAAATAAAACCCAACATCCTTTCGGCCAGAAATTTAACATCAACTTATAACATTAGCTGCGCTATTCAGGCATTTAAGATTCTGCACAGCCACTTTCCTCAGGCGAAACTAACCATCGCTGGTGATGGACCTGAAAAATCAAAGTTAATATCACTAACTAAAAACCTTAATATCGAAGAATCTGTGATATTTACTGGAAACATTCCAAACTCTCAAATGAATGAACTATATGAAAAATCAGACATACTAATAAACACATCCAATATTGATAACATGCCAGTATCAATACTAGAGGCACAAGCGATTGGGCTTGTTGTCGTAACAACCAATCCAGGAGGCATACCTTTCATGATCAGCGATGGAATCAATGGCTATTTATCAAAAATTAAAGATTACGAAGAATTAGGAAACGCCTTGATAAGAACAATCGAAGATCAGGACTTAAGTCTTAGACTTATAAAACAAGGCAGAAAAGACGTGAAAAACATGGGTCGAGAAATTGTTTATAAACAATGGTCAGATCTATACAATCAACTCTGTGACTGAGACTTAATTCTACTTAATTATTTTTTCAGGATTCAAAATATTATTCAATACATCACTAACCCACTCAGATGAAAAGTCACAACGTTCTCTGCAAGAGTAATGATGTACAATAAACAAAGCACATATTACCCTGAACATTTTGTCACTAATATTAAATTCTCGACAATACTCATCTATCATATTAATATCATGTTTATTAAATCCATCCATGATAAATATATTCTCACACACATCTGTAAATGATTTATTTTCTCTAACACGATGACTATAAATAATGAAATATATTAGATCTAAACCAGGAAAACTGATTTTTTCTGACAAATCCCAGTCAATAATCCCCTCAATTGAATAATCTAGAGGATCAAATAAGATGTTTTCTATCTTATAGTCGCCATGGAAAAGAACCAAATCAATAGCTTCATTTACAGCATAAGCAAATATTTTATTTCTAAAATCTTCTATACAGTCTGAAAACTTCATATCATTTTTTTTGCATATTTCTAAAGTATCAAACCAATTATTTGTTAACTCGTAAAATCTTAATTTATTGATTTTATCAGCAGAACGACTCATATCACCAACGCGCATAAGCATATTAAAAGCAGATCTTTCTGCCCTGTGAAATTGTTCAAAATATGCATCGACAATAATACCGGGGAGCTGGCGATAGACAATGTATTCAACATTTTTATATACTCCAGTAGCTACTGACTCACCGAGATACGGAGATAGCATAGGATAAGAAAGATTCAAGAATCTCAGCATCTCTAACTCATTATTTGCTCTTAAGTTTTTCTCTCGCCCCCTAAGCAAGAGAAAAATATAACAATCTCCGTTACGTGATTCGACTGTTACTAGTACTTTATAAGGTATAACCAGAAAACGGGCTATTGAATCGTATTTAATTCCAGTTTCAGATGAAACCTCCAGAATAATATTATCAACAACCGTTCTTGTGACATCACCTGTATTAGAAAACAGACAAAGTTTATCAGAAGAAAATATTTTATAAGTATATTTATGAAGAATAATTTCTCTAAGTTTCTGTTTTAACAAAAACGGGTTTTTAATAGTTTTATAGCCATTTTTAATAAAAACCTCTCCAATGCGACCAGCAACAGACTGCATGTGATAGCATTTTTTATTATATTTCAATCGTGTAAAATCAGGAATAATTTTGAAAGTAAAATATTTTAATAAGTTCCACACGAAGTTTATTTTTAAAACATTCTTAATACTTGTTTTATTAGCTGTGATGACAGCCAAAACACCACTCTCATTCAGACATTTGATATAATAACGAAGGCATCTATTACTCAACTCTTCTGAATCACCCAGATATAGTACAATGCAATCGTACTTTTCAACCCAACTACAAGAATTATTATATGAAACATCCGAAGCTACAGAAACGTCTGAAGAATATATCGAAAACAGGGATACTAACTCCTCTGCATTAACTAACAAAACCTTATCAAATATTGAGTCACCTATTTGATAGACCCAGCCACTATTTGCATCATCCAACATAACCTAACCTGAACTAATTATAATATATTTTTTGTTTTATGAAAATTTTAGCTTTTTTCTTCTCTTCAGCATCAACAATACCAGAATGATATAAAACCAATATAAATAAACCCATAAGAACGAATTTAACAAAAACACCAAACCAAAGATCTAACTCATTAACAGGAATGCCAATAAGAATAAAGGCAACTGTTATGAGCAATATTTTAATTAACTGCATATAAGGGTAATCAATTTTCATATATTTCTGCGAGATTATATTGGTAACATATAACACTAATAAAGAAGCTAAAACCTTAGCTATAGCAGCTCCAATCAGACCAAGCGCACTAATGAACACATAATTCAATACAACAATAGCTATGCAACCTATAACGCTGATAGTAAATATATGCTTTGTTGCTTTCGCATATAGTATTCCTGTCTGGAATATATAGGTAAATACTTTAAAACCGCTAATAAAAATTAATACCGGTAATATTGTTACTGCAGCATAATATTCAGGATTGGACATTAAGGTAATGATTTCATGCGAAGAATAAACTATACCTAAAACAACTATAGAGACGATAACTGACATGTACCGGGCAATACCATTCTGCACATCACCAGCATCCTCATTTTTCATAATTGAAAATCTATAGGCCCCGTATGACTTACTGAATGGCTCAGCTACAAGAACTTCCACTAATAATGTAAGTTTTAATGCAAGTGCATATACACCAACAGCCTCTAACCCCATAAATTCATTTAACATAAATCTATCAGCATTTACTGCAACTATGCCAACAAGCGTACCAAATAAAAACGGGAAGCTATAGACTAATACACTTTTAATTTTATCCAGGTGAAAATGAAGCCCACAAGAGTACAGTGTGTATATCATAAGCACCAACCATCCCACAGCGACAGCGGCTAGATTGCCCTGTAAAATACCAATAATTCCAGCGTTTTCATAAATTATAAGATAACTATTAACTGCAACCTGAATAACAAGTTTAATCAAAGATAACATCACATAAAAAAAAGATAATTCTCTGGCTCGTAAATACGCCAGACATACCTGAGACGACAATTCAAGAATCATTGTTGCAAGAACTAGATACAGACCTAATAGCACATTTAATTCTAATGAATTAAAGACTATACTAACGATCTGCTCGTCAAATAAATATGCTAAAAATGCCCCTGTAATAGTTATTATCGAAGAAGCGATTATATTTGTGCTCACAACAGCATTTCTATCATTAATATTATCGTATTCAAAATAAAATCGAAGTGTTGCATGAGCAAAACCCACCGCTAAAACTCCACTAACTACTGCAGAGACTGTGTAAAAAAGCTCCAGCGTTCCATATTCTCCAACCGTCAAATATGTTGTATATAAGGGAAGCAATAAAAATGCACCAATGCGATTTAGAATATTACCTATTGCGTAAATACTTGAATGCTTAAAAAACCGACCTATGTCACTTTTTTGACTCATGCGTGCTACCTAAATTAAATCGTGCGAATAAAACATTTGATATGAAATTTATAATCGTGAATTAAATACCCTATCTATTTTAAAACATGTGTCTTTAAATAATTATTGATGTAGTTCGATATTGACGGTTTAGAATTTTTTGAAATTTCTGTACTCAGACAGACAGGAGACTTTCTGCTTAAACACATTTGATTCAGAATCACTTTCTCATTTGGCCACGGCCATAATTTTTTTTCCGTTAGCTTATTAAATCCATCCTCACCAAACCTTGACCCATCGACCCCATATCTATATATAATGTTAGCACCTATATCCTTACCAGCTTTACCTTTACCTTTGTAACGTGAGCTTTCTTCTATTTTTGTTGGTTCATACAGCTCTGAACCCCATATACCCAATATTGGGTTAAATGGATTGACCTTGTAACACCCGCTTGTACACTTAGCCTGATTATAATGAGCCGATTGTGCATTATGCGTTATGACGTGTGAAAATTCTGATGCAGAATTAATGGCAAATCGTCCTGCATTTACTACAATATTATTACTTACCAGGCTAACATTCTGCCCAGGAGCTAAACGTATACCATCAGATCTAGAACCTTTAGATAGAATTACTGTCGAATTCTCAATAACATTCTCGGTTACGGTGTTGTAAGGTTTATTACCGATATCAATACCCCCTCCCTTGGCATCTAATACCAATGCATTTTTGATTTTCCAGGTAAAGACATCAGGAATAACATTATCAGCTTCGAAAACCACCGCATTATCTTCAGAATTTACAGAAATAATACCGAGCCACTCATTTCTTCCAAGATAGTTTTTTTCTTTAGTGTGTTGCGCTGTTGCAAAATCAGCATACCCCTTACCCCCTCTCAATATCCTATCAATGACAATGACATTCTGTACTGATATATCTGAAGAATCATAAACAGTAAAGCCAACATTCGGGTTTCCGCTACCAGTACACTGCTTCATATTACAACCATCGCCTCGGACAACAACACGGCGCCAGACATTATTATTTGAACGATAATTCATTGCAATGATACGTCTCTGCGAAGCCCAAACCCAAACATCTTCAATTAGATTATAACTGTTGTCATAATTATGATCATTTGTACCTATAACAAACCTATCTGAAAAACCGGTGTCTTTAATAGTGATATAACTGCTGTTATATAAGTGACCACCTTTAAATGTAATACCTTGTATTTTTATATAACTGTCTTTTCTATTCTTTCTTCCAATAATTAATGACACATCGACAAAAACCCTTCCAGGATTTTTTGCCCTTACGATTGTTTGTTGCTTGAGATTTAGACCAGATGGTATCTGCCCAGAATCGGGGTAGATTTTAGTATCCCAATGTATACCACCCGTACCAGCCCCTGATGAATAAAAACCATCTAGTAACACCAACTCATCACCAGATGTGATCTCAGACAATGAATATGCAAATGTTTTCCAGGGGCTTTTTTCTGTTTCACCCGAGTTATTATCATCACCATCTGGCGAAATAAAAAAAACATCAGCTAATAACGTCGAAGTTACGAATAACAGCACCAACACAGAGATAAATTGATTTAATCTGATATTAAATAAATCATTAGAATTTATATTGTCACGCATGAATTTCATCAATCCTGCAAAACTCACTTCCTCTTTCTTTTAGAAGTGTAATTAATTCGGGTAGTGCATCAGACAACCTTTCATAATCATCATGCATAAGGAATATTTCACCACTTCTTGGGGGATTATCGGCCATATGATTTATAATTTTTTCTGCACTATCTAGATAGCTATCTCTTGTATCATAAGACCAGAGCACGTACTGATAACCTAGCCTGATCAGTTTATAAGTTACGAGTAATCTCATTTCACCATAAGGAGGTCGAAACACCTTACTAATATTAGCACTAGCTGCATCTTCTAATATTTCATGTGTTTTATTTACACCATTAATATAATTATCAGTACCTAGCTCGTCTATAGTTTTATGAAAGTAGCCGTGATTAGCTAGCTGATGCCCGGCATTAAAAATCAATTTAACTAACTTGTGGTATTTGTCAGCTTCTTGTCCGCTAATGAAGAATGTTGCTTTAATATTATTATCATCGAGTATTGATAATATTTTTTCGGTATTACCAGGACATGGTCCATCATCAAATGTAATGGCACTAAGAAATGTTTTTCCATTATTAACTAAAATCTGGCTCGGAAAAATATAACTGTACGCGCTTCTGATTCGATGTATTTTTGAGTCGATTTTCACAGTTAAATATAATTACCACTGATACTAGAAATGACAAATCGTCGCTTCCCCGAACTTGGTACAGGTATCTCTTTCACCACATCGATATTAATTTGTACATTTTTACCACACAGAGTAATTAAAGAGTTTTCAACATAATCATGAACACCCTGATTAAAATCATCAGTCGTTTCCAATAATACATCAAGAATATTTATATGATCTTGTTTTACCTGAAATGCTTTTATCCCTTGTTTATCACTGAATAAAATCGTGAAATTAGGTGGCGATAACACTCTGTCTTCAAGTACTACTAAATCAGCAATTCTACCACCAATCGATTTTATTTTAGGTAATTTAACCCCACAATTACATTCTTCATCTTCTGCATAGGTTGCAACATCTCCAATTTCGTATCTGATAAATGGGAAAGCGTGATTGCTTAAATCAGTAATTAGTACACGACCAAGTTCGCCAGGTTTTTGATGTTCACCGTCTTTGCCAACAATTTCAACAATCAAAACCTCTGAATGAACATGATACCCGTCATGTGCACTACATTCAGAAGCAATATAGCATTCTCTGCTACCATATTGGTCAAAAACCTTATCCCTTCCGAATACTTTATTAATGAGCTCCCTTTGTTCAGGCTTAAGTGTTTCTGAGCTAGGCATTATCGCCTTTAGGAAATCGAATATAGTATTCGGATGATTTTTATCTATATATTGCGCCAGTATTGAAATACCACTCGAATAACCCCATATACTTGTAGGTTTGAATTTAATAATTTCTTGAAAATGACTTTCAAGCTTTTCATCATCAAGAAAAGCAACAGGACAGTCTCTGTATCGCTGCAAAAAATAAACAACTTTATTTTTTAAGTTTTGCATTTCACTAAAATCATAATGGGAACCAGACATTTGAACCGACTTTTCACCCAGTTTTGTACCCGCCCACTCTGCACTCCTATATACAGAACCACGATTCCAGTCCTGCCCTGACTTGTCCCAATAGAAATGCATAGGTTCTCCGGTCGAGCCTCCAGTCATATGGTGGATAAAACGTTTTTTAGGAACATCCAGACAACCAATAAATTTAAAGTTATTTCTGACAAGCTCTTTAGTAAGCACTGGCAACCGGGTTATTTCAGATAACGAATTGAGTGGCAATGAAACTGATGATAAAGCTTTTTTATAATACGGTGAATTTTCAGCAGCATGTATTAACAGCTCATTAAGTTTGATTAACTGCCAATCATTTATCTTTTCTTTGCTCCAGAATTGAGACTTTCTCAGGAAATGTAGTCTCGAGACTGTTTTTCTTCCCCTGATAAGATCAAGAAACCGAAAAAAAACATCTTGATAAAGATTCATTTTAAATACTTCCTTTCGGTAAATGAAAAAACACTATGCATTGAAAGGGTCGACTATTAGTGAAGCATTATTAATCCAGGTATGCTTATTAAGTATTAAGTTGTAGGCATTATCGGACAGTTTATTTGCATAGACTTTATCTGTCAAAAATCTCTCAACATGATCAAGCAATTCAACCTCATCTAGCACATCAAACAGTAGGCAATTTTCTTTGTTTGTTAAAACATCCATGATAGGCAATAGTTTAGGTGCTACAATAGGTATTTTCAATGCCATAAACTCAAACATCACAACGGGTGACCCAAACTCATTTGAATGAGGAAAAACAGCAACATCAAATAAGCTAAGATGTGAATAAATGTCTTGTCTTGTAACCGCACCAGTAAATATGACCTGCCTGTCAATACCCAGCTCTTCTGCAAGCGCTTTAGCTTCTGGGACCCCTACTCCATCTCCAACCAGCAAACCTACTAAATCGTGCCCTTTAGAACGCAACGCATAGATCATTCGTACAAAAATATCAAGCCTGTCCCAGTCATCAAACCAGCCGGCAAAACCAATCACTTGTTGATCAGGTGTAACTGCATACTTAGAAAGTAAGTCACTGGATTTATATTTATAGGGTATTTTACTGATATCGATTGCATTGGGCGCAATAACTACATCCCCTTTAAATTTACAGCCAGTTAAACGCTGTTCAATCAATTCCGAAAGAAATGAGGATACGGTAATGATTCTTGATGATAAGATAAACAGCCTTTTTTCAAAAAAAATACACAATGATTTTAAATACTGCTTCCTAGCCCTCCCTTTAATTCCATTCACTTCATTAGCTTCAAGTACAAACGGTATTTTATATTTTTTTGCCAGCATTGCTCCCGCAATTAGAAAAAACGCATATCTCTCATAGATTAAATCGTAGTCACCATTTTTAAGTATTTTATTTAAGCGGTAATAAGCAGGAATATTATAAATGATTTCAGCAAATTCAAATAGGAAACCAGGCATACTATTACTCATAAATGACCAGAACTTGTTAAGCCCTGACACTACTTCTTTCGACTTATCAACCGGCGCACCGACAATATGCTCAGAATGATCAACACCCGGGACAGATAAAATATCAACCGAATGCCCCAACTGCTCTAAAGCTGTAATTACACTCCGTATATGAATACCCTCTGCACCTCTGGCGTGAGTTCTATGATGATATAATATTTTCAATCTTATTCCCTATTGTATGGCCAGTTCTTTAATTTTTTGGTACATACCCCTGGCACTGACATAATGTAATGAGTACTCTGGATTTTCACAAACCATGTTATCCAAGTTACTCCACAAGCCTTCAAGCCCGCCACCAAGCAACATCTCGAGATTCTTATCATTGGCACCGTGGGTATGCAGTTTTATAAAGATATGATCATCTACGCCTTCTATTCTTGCTCCATAATTGAGCCACAAGTTAATACGCCCTTTTGTAGGTGGGGCATCATGAGAAAGCTCACCTGCTTCGATTCTTGGTAAAACACCGAATTTTCGACGTTTCCAGTTAAACCCCAAAGGTCCCTGAACCATTAAAATCTCGCCCTCTTTCTGCCAACGCCCTGGCTTTACATTGACACCTTTATCATGAGACTTACAGACACCGGCTTTACCTTTAGCAAAATAGATGGAGTTTATTTTTTTTGTTTGTGTACGATCTGGTGCAGATGGCATTGTCATATCAAGATAACATCCCGTTTCTTCAAGTACCTTTAGTTCATTATCTACACCACAATAAGCCCCGTCAGGATGAGAATTGTCAAGCGCCCAGTTCCCATGAATAAAAGCATATACAAGCTGACCCTGTTCATTTCGCCTTAACAGATTATGCTTTTCATCCAGCACCCTAATGAAATCGTTTAAATCAGTTCGCAGGTTTTCTGCTGTGTCATCTTCGTGATGCAGATGAATTTCAACATCACCAAAACCTTTATGAACGATATCAGATATCATTGTCATAGCTTCTTCGTCATATTCTTCAGCAGGATAAAAGAAGCTATAAATAGGATGATTACCATCAGAATCCGTATATTTTTCAGCTTGTGGAATATATTCACAATGCCATCGCCTAACTCGCCTTATTGCATCTTCCTTGGTAGCCTTCCCCCAATAAGGTTCATAATGATCTGCAATACAAAAATAGACTTTGGTTACTTTCGGTTTATTTCTTGTCAGTTTTTTAGTCATGAATTTAAGGTATGACCAGAACCAAATATCAAGGTTTCGAAGCCTTAATACAGTATAAAAAACAACCAGCACTACACTTAGAAAGATCAGATAAAGCATTTATCCCGCCCTCTCAGCTTTACGCCAGTTTGCTGTCTGACCTTTTTTAAGATAACGAATAAAACCATGAGCAACGGCTACATTCATCATTACAAAATAAAGTGGTACATATAGAATTTTTAGTTTGTGCACTTTTCTTAGAAAAATAAACCCAAGCAGTGCCATAAAATAGAATACAATCTGGAGATATAGAAATATTTTCGGTATTGTTTGATCGAGTGTCATTAGCGTTACAAAAAAGAACAAAATCAATAACATCGGCATTACCCAGCGTAGAACTTTATGCGAAAAAAACATCCATGCAAAAAAAGTAGTTGGAAAAAATATCTGCCAAAAATATCGATGCAGCGTCTGATAACTTCCTGCTACCATTCTGACCTTTACAAAATAATCATCAATCAGATCAATAGATGCCAGCTCTGAAGATGTTGCCTTCATTTCATATACAATGCGATAACCTTTGTTAACCAAGTTGAAAGTTATTTCCTGATCATCATTGATGATAGATTTATCCATAGGTGTATACAGTTCACGTCGCAGAGAAAATATCTCGCCATCTGCATTAGTGATTGTTTTACACTGACTCTCTGCATTTTTAATGGCAGATTCGTACTTCCAGTAAAGCCCATCTCCATCAGAAGACTGGCGACCCGCATCACTAATGATGCTTTTCAATCCACAAACACCACCTATCGTGTCATCAGAATAATGGCGAACCAGATATTTAATAGCGTCATCAGAAAACATATTGTTTGCATCCGAGAAAACTAATATTTCTCCTGACGCTGCTGCTACCGCATAATTTAATGCAGCAGTCTTACCTTCCCTCTTATCTGAATGAAGCGATATTATGCCCCTGTTTTCAAATGATCTCGCAATATCTGCCGTTTCATCATCTGATCCATGTGAAGCCACAATAATTTCAAATTTTTCTTCAGGATAAGTTAACCCAAGAGTATTTTTAATTTTATCCTCAATAACTGCAGCTTCATTATAAGCTGCAATAATAAATGAGACGGATGGTAAATCATGCTCTTTAATCTCATTAATTTCGGGGATCACAGGCTTATTTTGAGTGCGCCTTGCCATCATCATAATTATTAGAGGATATATAAAGTAGTGATATACTATTAAACCAAATAAAAGCCAAAACAAAACTGCCATTTAATAACCTTATTCCTTATAAATTAAATACCGTATAAATCCTACGGAGCGTTACTTATATATTTTTCTAGATCAGCAGGTGTGCCTAAGCCATGCATTTGACAGTATTCAATATTAAATACACCGACCCTCAAGCCTTCCTTTACCATATAGTTGTAAGTTGGACAGGTATAATACTCGCTATTAACTGTATCTCTTTCAATAATCATATCAATAGCAGAGTTAACAAAATAACGTCCTCTGGAGTAGAGATAAATACCCACTGTAGCAAGTTCAGATATTGCCTCCTTCTCACGAACTTCACATACTATACCGTTGTCATCTGTTCGCGCATAAGACCATTTTTTATCACCAGAATATTCATAAAACGTCATTATTGAGCCATCCAGCTTTCTTCCCAAACAATCTTCAACATATTCAGCTATATTTATATCAACTATCTGATCAGAATTAGCTACTATCAATGGTTCATCATTGTTTATATATTGTCTGGCATAGAGGACTGTACATGCAGTACCTTCAGTTAAATGATCTATTCCGATAAACGTTACATTGTATTGCTTACTTAACTGAGCAACCAGAGATGCCTCTTCTTCAAGATGATCTTTCCTAGCAATCAGATAAAATCGAGCATCAGCCATCGATAAATTATCCATAACCTGACTGATCATCGGCTTATCAAATACTTCAATGAAAGGCTTCGGTGTCGCGTAACCTGCTTCAATAAATCGACTTCCTGCTCCCGCCATTGGAATCACGATATTAGTCACAGCTCTGCGTCCTGTTATATTCTTCTAATAATTGAGGCGAATAAAATGTATGATAATCTTCATTCAATACCTGACTACTTCCTATCTTTTTATTATCGAGAACCATTTCATTGAGAACCGGTGCAATGTAGTATTTTCCATTGACGCTAGCATCTTTAGTAATCGATTTCATAGCTGCTTTAACAAAGTCTTTTCCGTGCTTAAAATAGAATAGACCCGCTATAGCATGATTACTAATAGGTTTCTTTTCAGATGCTTCCAACACTGAATCGTTCTCATCCATCATCACATAAGACCACCGCGGATGTACAGAATCGAAACAAACAACCCCCGAATCTAGTCCCTTTTCATTAAAACTCTTTACAAAATCATCAAGACTACAATCAAAATACTGATCTGCATTTGAGATTATCAAGGGGTCGCCATTGTTAATCGATTCAATTGCAAGCAAAGCTGTACAGGCTGCACCGGCAGTATCATTATCCACTCTTATTATTTTGGCTTTATTGTTTGTTAGCAACTGCAATACATTATCAATATAAAACTTTTTACAGTCCTGCGCATTAACGGCAAATATAAAGTTAATATCTTCATTTATTGTATTTATATTATCGATAACCCGCTGAATCATCGGTTTTCCTTTTACCTCAATTAAAGGTTTAGGATACACATAACTGCTATTTTCAAAGAATATAGAACTGCCGGCCATTGGTATCAAAACATTTAACATTTTATGCTGCCTCTGCTTCTTTAATTTTATTCATAATATTTTTATAATTCACATCATCTACGGCCAGAACTTCAAGAACATGTGCTCCTGATGCTTTAGCTGCCTTAATACCATTTTCATTATCCTCTACAATGACACATTCTTCCGGCATTAAGCCGAGATATGCAATGGCATTATTATACATTTCAGGGTCTGGCTTAGGCTTCTCTACATCCTGATTTGATAGCATGAAATCCATATATTCAGCTAATGCCGATTTATTCATCATTGACTCAACGGTTACTCTGACTGAGTTCGAAGCCACACCTAATTTATAGCCATTTTGTTTCAAGCGAGAAAGTGCAAATTGATGATTGAAGCTTGGTTTGCAGCGCGTAAACACCATATCCAGTGTATATTGCTGCTTGATGTCATTTATAAACTCATGTAATGATCTGGGTAAACCCCGTTCAACTGTCAGCATTTCCAGTTTCATCATTGTAGGTAGGCCATCATAAGTAACAAGGTGATCATAGCGACTGATACTTTGCCCAAATAAACCAAGTGCTTTATTGAGCGCTTCGTAGTGCCAGTCTTTTGCTTCAATCAAAACACCATCCATATCAAAAATTACTGCTTTTATTTTACTCATCTTGCCTTCCATATTATTTTAATTTACAACAAGTTCATGGACAAATCTTATCGCTATAAGTTAATCCATCGCCGATAAAATATCTTTCGTAGTAAGCTCAGAGCCCTTGTATACATGACTACCATCACCGAAATATCGATTATCCATACAATGAATTTTTTTTATGACACTGAATTTTGTTTTTTTCTCTACAAAATCAATATATTTATTGAAATTATTTACTAAATCAGAAGAAACTACTTCACATGATGCTTGATTAAATGGCATGGTATACCAGTAAACTTTAATTGATTTAGATTTAGCCAACTCAATTAATTTAACAAAATAATAATGTATTAATTCCGATCGTTTAAAGTTATTGGCAAACTTCACTTCTCCATTCAGTGAAGTGGTACCCTCTCTCGTACCAAAATAGGCATGACCTTTACTTGAAACTAAATCATGTTTAACTTTTTTATTTATGATCCATCTCTTCTTCTTTATACCTTGAACCACACTACTTATATACATACTGGTCAAATATTTATATTTCCATATTTGATTTACTTCACCCACACCAGGATCATTATATTCCACCAAATCATCAGTAATTTTAGCTAGTTCATTATCTGTAAGAAAATCATACTTAACAGTTCGTTCCCAGAAGTACATACCATGAGTTAAGTGAAGAGGTGAATAACTAAGCACAAGAGCACTTGGTACAGGATTATTTCGTAAAAATGTTTGTAGTATGAAATACCCTTCTATCGGAGTGCTACCACCCACTGTAAGATTTAAAGTATTATCTTCTGACAAAGCAGGTTCATATCCCGCCTTAGCTCTTGAATCCCCAATTAATATTAATTTCTGTTTTGTTTCTGATTCAGTATTAATCAGCCTTTTCACATGAACCCACATCGGATATTCACGAGATTCGTAATACAATTGGTACTTCTGTACTACAAACAAAGAAATTGAATAAAGAATCATAAAAGTTATTAATGCACTTAACAAAAACCGTATTGAATTTTCTTCTACTAGATTATCTGTAATTGTATGACTTGCATTCATAATCACACCTAGAATTGAAAGTACAAAAATTCACTCTTGCGTTCTAAAAGAATCAATGTAGAAGTGAAAATAAATCCTATTATCAAACCCGAAATAATCGCCGGCTTCCATCTTAGTCTACTATTAAAATATGAAAGCCATTTATAACGGAATTTAATATCTCTATTTTCACTGTCAAAAACTATTGTCTGGGAGTTTGGTGCGAACCAGATAATGAATAAAGCTAATAATATGAATAATATATGAAACTTAGCAATATTTGATGAATTAATACCAGTAGCACTTGAGATATCCAGCATCGCCATAATAATATTCTTCCCTGCTGTAAAACTTTCCGCCCTAAAGAAAACCCAGGACACAACCACAGATAAAAATGTAACCGTAGTTGATAAAACTACCCCTAATAATGTTTTTTTTGTCAAATCCATTCCCAGTCTTTTTCTCATCGACCTCCACCCATAATTCACCATTAAGTAAAAACCATGTAACCCACCCCAGGCTACAAAAGTCCAGCCAGCGCCATGCCACAATCCGCCAAGCAACATTGTTAGCAAAAGGTTTGTATAACGTCTCAATTTACCCTTTTTGTTTCCACCTAATGGTATATATACATAATCCCTTAAAAAACGTGACAATGTCATATGCCAACGACGCCAAAATTCAATAATATTGACTGCTTTATAGGGGGAATTGAAATTTAGTGGCAATTTGATTCCAAACATCCGCGCAAGACCAATAGCCATATCCGAATAACCTGAAAAATCGAAATACAACTGAAATGTGTAAGATAATGCGCCACCCCATGCAACAAAGAAAGTAAGTGGCTCACCACTTTCTGCCATTTCAAATACCGGCGTTGCGTAGAAAGCAAATGAGTCGGCAATGGCTACTTTCTTAAACAACCCTAAAAGGAATATAGTAGAACCAGCTGCAATATGATTATAGCTTAGACGATAAACCGATCTGTTTAAAAACTGCGGCATCATCTCTCTATGATGGACGATTGGTCCCGCAATAAGCTGTGGAAAAAATGTAACAAATAGACAGTAGTGAAGAAAGTCATACTCCTTTGCTTCACCTTTATAGGCATCTACAAGATAAGCGATTTGCTGGAAGGTAAAAAAGGAAATCGCCAGCGGCAAAATAACTGACTCTAAATGTATCGAGTTGTTAATTACTGAGTTCAGATTATCGATGAAAAAATTTGCATACTTAAAATATCCAATCAAAGATAAATTTACAATGATTCCACAGATAAGAAGCGTTTTTCTCTGTAATTGCTTCCCATTACCTAACCCTACACCTATTGCATAGTTAAATAACATAGATGACATAATGAGTCCCAAATAGGCAGGGTTCCACCACCCGTAAAAGAATAGTGAAGCGCCTACCAACCAGGACATAGCAATCTTGTGGTGTCCTCGAGAACCTATAATAAAAAAAAGAGCCAGAGTTATAGGTAAAAAAACGAAAATAAACTCATATGAATTAAATAGCACTCTTTGTTATCTCCATATTACTCTTTTTTATCCCTAGTCTAGAGTCAAGTAACATTGAAAAGTAAGAATGTATTAGCTTAGGTGAGAAGCACTCAATGAATTTGAAATTCAGGATGGTCCTCTTCAAGGACTCTCGATCCCACTAATAAGAGAATATTACTTTATTATAAATTTTACTCGCATGCTAAAACGAATCAGAATCAAAGTTAAACACATTGATTCCAGTATAAAGAATCGGTTTAAAATGACTAATATCCTTTTCATGCCAAAGAATACTTCTCAACATTTCCAATGTACTGTTATTATATTACACTATTGAAATAAGTGATGCGACACTTTAAATGGTTCTCTATCAACACCATATAAAAATAGTAAAATTTTCTGACACATTTAAATAATTACAGACATGACACTATGATAATAACAACAAAAATCACTTCAAAATCTGACTACGTGCGCATACTTATCAAGAAAGGCCGCCGAGTTATACGCAATGGTCTAAGAAGAAAACAAAAGCGCAGTATTATCTTTGATGCTTGTGAAAGATTTCACTATTTTCATATAGAACCTATCATAAGAAAACTTATACAAGATAACCAATATGACATCAGTATTATCAAATGGAACGGTTTCAAGGAACAAGATAAAATCCTAGGCATAAACTACATAAGCTTTGATGAGTTCTGGCATGACATGTTCGGCTTATATGACATACTAGTAAGCACTGAGCTGGAACGTCGTCCTGGATGGTTTACTGATGGCACTGCAATATGCATGTTCCATGGTGCTGGCCCTAAAATATCATATCTAAAAAACCCGGCCATTAACGACTATAATATTCTGTTCTGTGTCGGACCCACAACCTATGATGCACTAAAAGAGTACGTTAATGATGATGTTATGATAGAAAAAATTGGCTTACCGATTACTGACTCACTAACTACCAATCAAACGCCATCTTTACCAAAAAACATAACAATTGATTACACAAAACCAACTTTACTCTACGCTCCGAGCTGGTCACTTAAGCCAGACCTGGTCTCAATGGATGAAGAAATTCTCTATAACCTTTCAAAGATTACAGACTATAATATTATTATCAGGCCACATCCAAATCTACTTCATAGCTCTAAATGCGGAGGAGTAGACTGGGCACCTAAACTCAACAAGCTCACACAATCCGGCATTCAAATATCATACAGCGCAGATCACTCAGTTTATGAATTATTACCACATATCGACATACTGCTAGGTGATATTAGTTCTGTCACGTATGAGTTTCTTATTCTAGACAGACCAATAATACTTTACATGAAAGATCACGTTTTACTAGACTTTGAAGCTGAAAATTTTATTCAGCCGCTACTTAATGCCACAAATCGTCTGCAGGATGCAGGAAAGTTAGATGATCTGCTTGTAAATATTTCACTCAACGACAACCTTAAACAGCCATCTAGAAAATTTCTTTTAAAGACAACTCTATTTAATGTAGGAAGTGCCACTTCTCATGCAGTTAATGCATTAAATAACCTGTAAAGTTACTTTTTTCTTTCTAGTAATATAAAGAAACGAACACCTTTAATAAAAAAACCCATGACAAGCAAAGTATCAATAAATATTTTGCATCAGTTCTTGTAAAACCTACTTTAATATTAAAAGACACCGCTAATACCACTGGCAGTGCCATTAAAAAATAGAATGTTTCATACTCAAGAGTCACAAACATTGAACTGACAATCATACCAAATACAGCAATTCCAATGGCCCGATTTAATGACAGCACATATGGATCATCAATAGTTTTATTAATAACAAATACGCTCTTTAATGCAAGATACACAAATCCACCCCACAAAAACAACCCTACAAAACCCAATTCACCCATTATTTCAATCGCTGAATTATGTGCAACAATCTTTCCAGTGTAAACATCAAACGCACCGCGACCGATACCAAACACTGGATTTTGCTGGAGCATTTCAATACCCTCCATCCATAAATCTACACGCTGCTGAGCTGAATTATTTTCATCTTTCACCTGAGTCAAATGCGAAGGAGCTGCCAGTAAGATCAGCATAATCACCCCTCCTACACCTACAATCTTCGAAACTGAAATTCTATTTCTAATTGCTATGTATAGTGAAATCATTGCTAACGCAGCTAACAGCCCCCCCCTGGAACCCGTATAATATATTGCAAGCAGCAAAGGTAACATTACTACAACTGCATATACCTTTGTTTTTGTATGATATGCAGCGTCTAAGTATCTCATCAGAAAGGGTAGTGCTAATGTATAAACCACACAAAAGACACCAGGACCATCGAATATATTCACCCATCTTGTTCGGCCACTCCCTCCAGCCTCAAGCACAGAACGATCAACCCACCCAAGAGTTTGTCCTGCCCAACCTAAGCCATCAGGACTAAGCTTATGTTGAATTCCCTCAATCACCAACAAACCAATGAAAAACAACATTAATTTGATTATTAGCTTAACATCTTCATATCTAACCACAGTTTTTCTTACTAAAAAATAGATTAAAATAAATCTCGTATAATTGACAAGATTCAATGATGTCTTATGGTTTTCACCATTTACAAATACACCAATAATTATCCACAGAAACAATAAAACAAGAAAGACATCTTGAGACTTTAACTCAAATTTAGTTGGTTTAAAAAAAGCATAAATGAACCATATCGGAAAGAATATATAATCAGTCCTTAGTCCTATAAACGGCTCTAACCAAAGCTGCGGGGCAATAAATAGCGTTATAAAATATAGCGATATAATAAAAAACATTATATATTTCTACTTTTATATTTTAAGCAAGAATACAATATAATAGAATACCAGTTACCTGATCAAACTAAGATCAGATAATACGCTTCTCATAGTATCAAATTTAAAGTCATTTAAAAGATTAGTTAGCCGCATTTCTGTGAGTTCTAAATTATTATAGTGACGGAATTTAGATTTCCAGCCAATGTTATCAATTGATGGCTGACCAGGATCAATTTCCCAAGGGTGTAAATAGAAAACAAATTCTCGTGAACTTTTATTTATACGAGATAAAAAAAACCGGGTTAATACATAGGGAAATAGTCTAAAATACCCTCCTCCGGCAACTGGGATATTTTTATTCAAAAATGGATACACACTAATTGGAAATTCAGCGATAGAATACCCACCATCAGTTTTTAAAATATGAGGATTGATATTATCAAGATGCATTCCATAATTATCATGCTTGATAGGAAATATACTGGAATCATATTTGAAACCCGACTCATATATAATATCCAGTGCCCATCTTGATGCATCAGTTATTGAATAGGTTGCTGCCCGATAACCCAAAACTTCACACTGACATAAGTCCTCAAGTATAGCTTTACTATCGATTGTTTCACTACGAAAGGTATCAACAGACTGCGTGTAAATTAGTTGATGCGACATCCCATGTGAGGCTATCTCATGCCCTTCTTCAGATATTCTTTTGACTATTTTCGGATATCTCTTTGCAACCCAACCCAGCACGAAAAAAGTTCCCTTGACTCCGTGCTCTGACATTAGATCAAGGATTCTATAGGTATTATCCTCTACTCTGGTATTGAACTCACCCCAGGTTTTCGGGTCGATAATATTTGCAAAAGCCTGAACCTGAAAATAATCCTCTACATCAATAGTAAATGCATTTTTCATTTAACTATTTTTATCCTTTTCTAAAATATCAGCCAATCTTTTTAATTGACTGGCAATTTCAACTAAAGCCATTGATCCAATACGTGAGCTAGTAACACTCTCAGACATGTCATCATTAGCACCTTTTATGTGCTCTGAATGCCCCCGGTTTATATCATTATATAGTCGGTCAGTGGATACTTTATATGATGATTTCTGTTCTTTATATTCCGAGTACTCAAGCCACTGCAATTCATCAATTGCCACCTTCATTACTGTTTTATTTACCATTTGTTCATTATCAGCATAAGCACAAGTTAATGATGTATCACAAAGAGTGTTGATGAGACGCGGTATACCACCTGTATATTTGTAAACTAATTTAGTCACGTCATCAGTAAACAAAACACTATCTGCTCCAGCAACACTTAACCTGTACTTTATATACTTTAGTGATTCCGACTCAGTTAACGCACGCATGTGATAACGCAGGCTTACTCGTTGTAGTAGCTGCTCCATATCAGGTAATTCTAGCGTTTTGCTTAATTCTGGCTGACCAACAAGGATCACGTGCAATATTTTTTCTTTTTGTGTTTCAACTCCAGAAAGCATGCATATTTCTTCAAGTACACGTTTTGAAAGATTTTGAGCATCATCAACAATCAGAACTACACGTTTGTTATTCATGTAGCTGTCAATAAGATACTGATTTAACATATTCAATAATTCAACTTTTTTAGCACTAAAAGGATTCATTCCGAACTCAACAAGTACAGACTGCAAAAACTCCACATCATCAAGTTGAGTTTGAAAGACTTTTGCTACATTGATACCCTCATCCATTTCCGATAATAGCTTTTGAATCAAGGTTGTTTTTCCTGAACCAATTTCCCCGGTTATAACAACAAACCCTTCTTGATTAAATACGGCATATTCCATATATGAAAGAGCTCTCGAATGCGATGGACTCATGTACAGAAAATCTGTATCAGGTGTTAATCTAAATGGAAAATCCTTAAGATCGAAATGTTCTAAATACATAATTTTACCTTGAAATTGACAAAGAAAGCCCGATTCTTTGATCAGTATATTGCCTCAGTGGATCCGAGCTTTCTAATAGAACTTCACTTACAAAAAAACTGATTGACATTTTATTATTGAATTTCTTTTGATACGCCAGGCTTGTTATATATGTATAATCTTCAAAACCTAATAAACTGTTATATTTATCGCTGTAACTAATATTCATTCGACTTCTAGAAGAAATACTTTTATAGGCAGATACAGTAGCAGAGCGCTGCTGCTCTTCATTGGTAGAAGCCTCTTGTTCTTTTCTCTCTTCTTCATATTTAACATTGAAACCAGAACTAGTATTAAACTTCTGATATATGATTGAATATTTTTTATCGATGTAAACACCAATCAGAGATGTACCCAATGAGTCTATTGCATCATTTTTGTCAGACAAATTATTTGAGTAAGACAAACTAATGCTACTATTTCGTGAAATTTGTTTTTTATAGTTCACTGAAGTGCTTGTATACTTTTCTCCGGCATCATTATTTAAAATTGTTTTTCCAAAAAACACATCCAGTTCATCTACCGTTTTTTTATATTCAAATCTCAAACCTAGTGTAGACTGATCATAGTCACTTAATGTATCAACCTCATCATATGAAACAACTTTTGCAGTATACTTCAATGACATCTTTATTCCGGCACTAACAGATCTTATCCAGTCGAAATCAGAGACTATACTTGTTGTATCATCGGCAGTTACACTATAGTCATAAGTAGATAGAAATACATTTAGCTTTATTGTACTATTCCCAGCATCCCACTCAAGCTTAGGCCCTGTCACGAACTCATTTACATTCTGCGTATTGCTTTCACTAAACGATATTAGACTGTCAACTCGTGTTTGAGAAATATTATCCATAAAGAACCATGAGTAGTGCCCGCGGGTTATTTGCCATAACGCATCAGCTTTTAGACTATTTCGTATTACATCTGGTGATTCATTTTTTTTAAAATCAATATAACTTACATTCAAATCCACATTGCTTTTCAAGTCTGAAGTATCTTCATTAAACTTTAAGTATACAGAAGAGGTACTAATTATTTCTTCACGAGGTCCAACAACAGCATCCTCAGGCACATGGTGTAGGTTTGATCTGGTTTCAATAGTCTGCAAAACGCCAGCATCAAGAGTTATAGCTAAAGCAGAATCTATCATAAAAGATAACATTGAAATTGTAACTAAATTTACTGATAGAGATAGCCACTTTCTTTTTATTATGTCATGACCAATCTGGAACATCATTCAAAACAACACCTAATAATTTTGATTTATCGATTCTTTTTAAAGTCGCTTCAAGATCTTTATTCTTAACTTTTCCATAAGGAATAACAACGACAACATAGTCCACCAAATCTATCAATATACTGGTATCTACCGATTCACTGATTGCCGGAGAATTCAGTATAACGTAACGATCATTGTACCGGTCGACCAGACCATCTAATAGAACCCCCATTCTTTCAGTTGTAAAACTTTCGCTAACTTTGTTACTATCATTACCGGAAGGAATTACACGAAGTCTTTTTATCCCGACATCTTTTATTATTTCACTT
>Ga0224506_10000191_pt1 | contig 60044 bp, 47 predicted proteins | sample SF_Jan12_sed_USG_2_FD_169108 | JGI IMG/M metagenome (GOLD analysis project Ga0224506, IMG submission 169108) | Sediment microbial communities from San Francisco Bay, California, United States - SF_Jan12_sed_USGS_8_1 | ecosystem: Environmental > Aquatic > Marine > Sediment | place: USA... | reverse complement strand
GTTTCTGAATGCCCTGACGGACACGGCAAAGTGAAGTCGCCGATGTGTTGCGGTCAGGATATGTCAGCCAAATAACAAGGTCGCTGCCGGGACGACAGGTCCCGGCAAGCTTATCATTTATCGCTGCACAATATCCCGCTCAGGCCTCTGCTCTGATGTGTTTTGTGCAACTTTAGGCAGCGTGAACCAGAATATTGAGCCCTCACCGGCTACGCTATCTACGCCTATTGTGCCATTGTTTCTTTCCACAAACTCCGCACATAAAATCAAACCCAGGCCACTGCCTGTTTCTTCATTCGTACCTGAAGTGGAGTATGACTTTTTATCCAACCTGAACAGATTCAGTTTATCTTTATCATTTATACCCACACCTGTATCGATAATTTTTATAAGACAATGATCCTTTTCAGTTGTGAGACTGGCTGTAACGGTACCCCCGCTGTTGCTGAATTTAAGTGCGTTGTTTATCAGGTTTCTCAGTATCGTCACCAGCATATCCGGGTCGGCAAAGACCCAACAGGCTTCTACATCAGTCAGCCTCAGTTTTATATTTTTACTTCGGGCCTGAATAGCAAACAATGACTGCATTTCAATTAATGTATCTTTGATATTAATTGCACTGATATTGGTTTCAACATTGCCTTGCTGACTGCGCGCCCATGTCAGCAACTGTTCAAGAAAGTTTTTAGTATTTGTTGTCGCTGTTCTGGCCAGATTTAATTCTACTTCTGTAAATTCATCAGCCCTGGTAATGACATTATTAAACAATGAAGCCAGGCTGCCTATCGGCCCCCTCAGGTCATGCGCAATGATTGAAAAGAACTTGTCTTTTGCAGCATTGGCTTTACTTAATTCAATGGTGCGTAATGCGACAGTTTTTTCAAGTTGTTGCGCGTACTTGTTGGTAGTTTGTAACAGCTGTGCTTTAGCCTCTTCCGCCTGGGCCCTTGCCAGTCTTAGCCGGTCTGCCAGTGCGAAAGAGAGTAAAATAGCATCAATCAACATGCCGATATCAACGGCATGATAGGTCAGGTATGTGTATTCAATAATACCCATCACCGCAAGGCCTGTGATAAAAGAGCCGATAAAACCTGCTACCGCAGCACTTAAAAAGAAACGTGCCGCTCTGTTGCCCGCGATAAGGGAAAGTAAGCCCAAACACAAGACAAACGGTGCATAAATCAGCACCCAGATAATTGAACTGTTGACATGTAATGCATAACCACCGAAAGCGGTTAAACAAAATGAAACCAGCATAAGAAGGCCCAGACCCAGAGACCAGCGGTAAGCCTGTATTTGTTTGACGCGTAATTCAAGAAAACTAATGGCAAAAAACAGGCCCGAGCCTACAAATAAATAAATAAATATCGAATGCGCCCAGCTATCCAAGACGGGAGAGTTTGGCCACAAAAGCGGATAAAGGTAACCGTTGTATGCCGCGTGCATGAGAAGGAAAAAGAACAGATAAGTGATATAGGCGGCATAGACTTTTTCTCTTACTGATATAAACAGCATCAGGTTGTATAACAGCATCGCTATGACAGCGCCGTATAAGATACCTAAATACAGCATTTCGGTATTATTGCTTTTTAAAAATGCCTTCTGCTCCCAGAGTGTCATCGCCACATGATAAGGGTCGACCGTACGGGTACGCACAAGTAACTGATTAATACCTGGGGCTATAGTTAATTCAAAATTAATATTCTGATGCTGCAACGATCTGTTTTCAAAACGGATATTATCGCCACCAATATGTCTTTGTTTGTTGCCATCTGCTGCGACCAATATGACTTCAATTTCATCCAGCCAGCTAGGCTCAAAAACCAGCAGTCTATTTATCTGTGTTGATTGAGAATTGTGTAATGTAACTAAAAACCAGTGCGTATGCTGACTAAAGCCAAAACTGGCCACATTTTTATGGCTTAGCTCTTTATCAGAAAGCGGATACTTTAAAAGGTCATCTTCAACAAGTTCATGCAGCGGATCGACAAAGACTTTGGACTTTGCTACTAAAGCTATTTTTGCTGAGCTAATATCAACTGCTGTTGAAAAATCAACGGCATCAGCAAACACGGCCGGAGTAATCAGCAGAAGAAAAAAACTGCTTAAAAAAACGCTTAGCGGACAACTGGAGAGAATATTGCGATATATCGGTTTAATGCTGCTGCCTCGTACTCATGAATGCTTTAATTTATGTGATCACAACCACGGGATGACGCATACTATCTGTTAATTTACACCGTTATGTCAAGTGATACAGCGAGCACGATGCTGATGCAGATCATGAAATTCAGATTTTTGTAAAAAAACTTTTCAAATGAAAAAATTAAGCGATAAACACAGGCGATTAAAGCGATTTATTTTTATAGAATGTCGGCAGACAAGCATAAGCTGTTACAGATTGTGCTTGTCTGCCGTTAGACACTAACGGTTAATGCTAGCATCACTCAGAAGGGGTCTAGCGCCCCTTCATCAATAATGCCATTGCAGTTATTATCAATGCCATCACCGATTATTTCTGAAGCATATGGATATATATCGGCTGAACTGTCATCACAATCCCACTCCTGCCAGTAAGACGAAACGTAATTGGATGGTTGTAATACAGCATCGATAAAATCATTTTCAATGCCATAGGTATCAGCATCCGAATCACGATACCAGCGAGTTGTGGGCTGACCAGCCGGCGGGCTGCTGACCAGTCTAACGGGCAGTAATGCAGTAATATCGGTTGAACCAAGCACGCCCGTATCATTCAGGTTAAGGCTTAAACCCTGAGTCGGGCTATAGGAGTTAATTGAACTGGACCAGAAATTACTGAGCGAGGTATTGGGTAAAGTGAAGCTATCGAACATTCCGGCAACACCAGCGGCGTGCGCACGGTTTAATAAAGAATTGAGTTCTTTAATATTAGGCAGGCGCCAGTTTGTTGTCATCAGGCTTTCACCGACACCGCCCTCGTTGACTGCCTTCGCTCGTATCAATCCATCCTGCCAGCTGAATGCAGTACTGTCACCCCCGTCCAGCTGGCATTTATCAGCCGCGCTTGCGCCTGTTGCATTATAGCGGTAACCCTCTGAGCATTTTTTCCAGACCAGGCCGGTTACATTGTCAGTAACCGTGCCATTGAGGTTATCTACAAAATCCGGCGAAGTGCTTGTACCTGACACCAATATGGCATTTATATTAGACGCCGCCGTGATATCGGCGTTATACAATAAACCATCAGCAAAGCTCATCGTCCAGTTAAGTGGCGTTGCCGCCAGCGGATCCAGCACATCACTGCTCCAGTACGAACCGGCAACGATATTATTAAAGAAATAACTGACTCTGATAAATCGTCGATAATTGACGATAGACAGTAACTCGGCTGATGTCGGTAAGCGCCAGTCAGTGACTGCACAATTAGAGACACTGCTGACATCATTAAGCGCATTCATCTCAGCCGTTATTGCTGCCAGGTTAACCGATGCATGGCTTGCTCGCTGCCATAACAAACCGGTTACGTTATCGCGTATACAGACCTGATCTGGGTATACTCCCTCATCTCCGGCATCATTGAGATACGTATAATCGGGCACCGTATATTGTTCCGGCCAGCTATTAGTCATTGCCGAGCGACCTAACAAACCATCCTGGTTCGGGTAAGCGGCATTCGCCACCGCATTCTGGCAGTGGGACGTATCAATCGTGCTGCCATCGGTGCATTCCAGCACGCCGGTATCCGGCAGTGCTTCGACTGTTATTTTAAATTCCTCGGTACGCGATTCACTGTTGGTATAACTTGCCACCAGCATCATGTAATAGGTCTTGCCAACTGATACCGGGCTGCCATTAACATTGCTGATTGCCGTTGCCGATGTGTAGTTACTATGCAGGTCTCCTGGTAAAGAAAGCGGGTTCTCTGGCGTGAAACCTGCCTGGTCTGAAACATAAAGATCATACTTAATGGGCACAGGTACGGTTAAAGCCGACTGATCTACCGCTATCCAGTCAACGGCTAACATACCAGCATTAGCGCGAACATTGAGTCGAGGAATTTTTAACTTAACTTCGTAGGCAAAACTTAATGTATCTGTACCCAGTGGGTTTTCAGCGGTTAAGGACACATTCCATTTTCCTATATATTGTACCGTTGGGTCATTCTCAAACTGATAAATATCAGGATATTGATAGGGATTAACATCGACTCGTAACCAGCCTGAACCCTGGTCAGGGTAATCGCCGCTGATGGTCCAGCTTGTCGATGGACCGCCACTGTTAGCAAGAGGAATCCGTGACAAATCACCGCTTTCATCATGATACACCGTTAAGCTATTATCACTCATGCTGGTCTCGATAACAGGAGCACTGGACGGTAAAAACGTGATTGTAACCGGGCCCAGCACCGCCGCTGAAGCGGTCACTGTATTAGTGGCTGTAATCATAATGTTTTCATATACACCGGCATTATATTCATCAACATAAGCCGTAATAATACCGCTGGCACTGTCGAAGTCCGCCCAGTAAGGCAGGCCCGTTATCGACCAGAGAATATTCAAGCCACTTTCAAGCACAGGTGTATAACTAAAAAACTCTGACGCTGCGGCTAAATTTTTCGACACACTTAAAGGCCCGCTAATAATCACCGGGCCTTCATCTTCAACCGTCAAGGTATAAAAACTGCTGGCAGAAAGGTAATTTGCATCTTCGGCTTTGGTGGCTGTAATGATTGTTGTGCCATTTGCAATAATCGAAATGACGCCGTTGGATACATCTACCGTGGCTGTTGACGGCGTATCACTGTTATAACTAATTGCCCCCGCTCCATCACCACCACTGGCAATATTAGTCAGAACACCGCCCATGGTGCGGACAACACTGCCCTGATCACTACTGTTAAAAGCGATGAACTGGTCACCTTTTGCAACCGATATGCTGAGGTTATGAGCATTGCTCGGCCCCGATGAATTAGATGCAGTAATGATCAGGTCGCTGAAGTTGCCGGCTGTGACCGGTAAACCTGAAATTTCACCGCTGCCGGTATTAAATGTTAAGCCGGCCGGCAAACTGCCCGCTAATGACCATGAATCGGCAGCGCCACCGCTATTACCGGCCGTGAAAGAATAGGCCACATTGACTTTAGCCGCCGGCGGCGTGCCGCCAACAACAGGCACCGGTATCGAGCCAGCCGTGACAGTAAGATTAAATGGGCCATAACTGCTCGAGCCCGCTGCATTGGACGCGGTAATAATGATATTACTGCTGGTGCCCTCATCGCCAGCTACAGGCATACCACTTAACTCACCCGTCGCCGTATTAAAACCGGACCAGGCCGGCTGAGTATTTATCGACCATGTTGCGGCCACACCGCCGCTGTTAACGGGCAAGACACTCAGCGCCTGGTCAATACTCATATTGATATCATTGGCCGTGTTTAAAGCCGGGTCGATTTGCGTCACAGCAAAGTTAACGGCCAGCTCTGCATGTCCTGGCGGGTCGAATGCATGCGCAATATTATTTTCAGCAATGATGCTAAAACTGATGTTCGATGCAATATGCGATTCAGCAGGCACGCCTTGCAGCACACCAGTGGAAGCATCAATACTCAGCCAGTCCGGGTTGCCAGCAAGGCTCCATGTTTCTACAGGGCCACCAGTGTTTAGTGCGGCATAATCGACTGCATTGCCAACTTGCACATCAGCCGCGGCCACGCCGCTTAATACCGGCGCATAGAGCACACGAATATCATGATCAACTTGCGCTGTGGCACAGTTTTGATCGGTGACTTCAAAGCGGCCGGTTCTTGCATAATAAGCCTGAACCTGGGTATTAACGACTAATGGCAAGGCCGTGCCGCTAACATTACCGCTGACTGCATTAAACACTAAACCCGGTGGCAGACTGCTGTCATTGTACTGCCCCAGTACGTGTGAGCCATAACCTCCACTGGAAGCCAGCAGATTAGTAGAACTATACGGCTGATTCACATTCAGCATGGGTACCGTTTCTGCTATGGTTAATATCAGAGCCGGTGACACATCAATGGAAAACGCAGCTGAATCGGCAACTCGGCCGGAAGCATCTGTTGCCCGCACCACAACAGGCCCGCTGTTTCCAGCAAGCTGGGGAGCACCGTGCAAGATGCCAGAATGTGCATCGAGTTGAATTCCCGATGGCAGACTGCCGGATAGAATACTGTAGTTAACCGGTGCCAGAAAACCATTGGGCAGCAGGCGCGAGACGACACCACAAGCTGAAATATCTGAACCGGCTGTTGCCGTCGGCACGACCTCCGCTGTGACTGAAAAATCCGTAACATTAACGACTATATCCAGGTCTCTATTTTCCCCTGGTGTCAGAACCACACCACATTGCAGCGGTGATGAAAATAACTGCGCACTGGGCAGACCCGAATCAACGACCACTTTTGAACTAAAACACAGCTCCTGTCCGGCAGGTACTTTAAAGTAATGACTTCTCTGCCCTACCGGTATGGAAACCGTGCCGGTATTAAAGTTAGTCGTCGATCCCGTGACAACAGCGGTGAGACCGGCTGTATTAATTGTTGGATCTGACAAATCAACTTTGACAGAAATATTGGCCGTATCAACCGGCACATCAATATTCCACCAGGTAAAATGACTGACTTCTCCGCGTAAAGCGAAACCGGTTTTTGAAGATGCACTGTCGACAACAACACCGCTACCTTCCTGAATCCAGATACCACTGTCTTCGTTTAAATACCACAAAGGAATCTGATCACCCAGTGCGACATCTGATCCATCCGGGTGTTTATCGATAAATAAAGGCAGCTCGATAATGGCCGTTTTTCCATTGCCCAACTGAACAGCCTGCGAGTTTTTTGTAAAACTGAACTCGGTTGTGCCATAAGTCACGATTACCGCAACATCATCTCCGGCTTCATCAATCGCGCTAAATGTGCCAGGGAATGCTTCCAGTCCTGCGGCTGTTGAAACATCGACAGGCGTCATGCGCATTTCAATCTCACCGCTGACAACCGTGCCCGATGCGTCAACAAAATCATCGCCTTTAAGTTCGATTGATGCACCAAACTGGCCAACCAGGGTTTTTTCGACATTGTTATTAAACACAACTGCCGCTTGCCGGGGAATCATAATGACTTCAATCGATGCTGAAGTATCAGTACTGCCGGTTTCATGATTGATTATCTGGCTGGCAAAATCTTCTTTATCAAGTAACAGCGTAAACGATGACTCTGATTCAAGGTCATCTATCTCGATGAAGCCGTTAGCATTACTTTGTCCGCGCGATACACCGTCAATCAGCACCCTTGCTGCAGTCACCGGGGTACCGTCTGTAGAAATAATCTGTATTTCAAGCGTGGCATGTGATTCAGGTGCCGGATCTGATCTGCCGCCTTCGTTATCGTGATCACAGGCAGCCACTGATAGCATTAAGAACAGCAAAGACCAGCGTTTAAAGCGGGAAATGTTTTGATTGCAGAATTTCATAGAACAAGCCTTTTATTTATTATTTTTTAAAGGTAGTTCTTTAAGTTTGCTGACTACCTTGTCAATTAACTCCGTCTATCAGCGGCTGCCGAACGCACACTGATGAAATTCAAAAAAAGATAACATAAAAAATGCTTAGGCCATATAGGAGTATGCCCTAAGCTAAAAAGCCAGACATTAAAGAACCGTGATTTAGTAATAAAATTAAATACAATGACAGCAGACTTCTGCCGTGCATTTTTTCACTGTCAAATACAACCATGACAGCACAAAAACGGTTACATTTAAATCCGGAGCGTTGATAACATCGGCATTTATAATGCCCGTTCGCTGGCTGCAGATTGCAATTTAAAACACAGAAAAAACCCTTGAAACACGCGTTTTTCCTCAACATCAGATGACATATCAATTCAAAAAACATACTGGCTCTAATATTTTTGGAAAAAAAATTAACCAACACTGCACGATTCAGGAAGCGCTAATTGCTGAGCGATTAGAAAAAAACTGACCTCTAAAACCGGCTGACTAAGAGTGCTGTTTTTAACCCGCAAAGCGCTTAATTTATTGCAAGTGGGCGCTCGTAGTTGAAAATGCCAGCAGATAAACTGCTCGATTTAGCTGGCGAAAGGCATAGTCGGGACAGACCATGCGGTATAGATCATTACGATAGATGATGCCTGTGCCAATCGCTAGTACCACAGCGATGCCTAACAGCAGCCATAAACTCAAGACAGATCGCCATAATCAGAGCCCGTAACAGCTCGCGATGAAATAAATACAAAACAAAGAGTGGCTAAAGATTTAACAAAGCTGACTGGTTACTTATTCAAGCTGCCAGCTATAGTCAGTGTACTGCGTCAGTAGACAAGGCTGCATGATGGTATTGATGCATTTCGATGTTGAGATTAACTCACCTTTACCAAAAGCAAAAGATGCCATCATTAGCTCCGGCGTAATGAAGCCGGTATCAACCTGGAAAGCATCTAAGCCTGATAGCTGCAATTTGATATCGTCGGCCGACTGCTTATTAAACCAGGCCAGATAAAAGCCCCAGTCGCCAAACGAGGGAATATTCTGCCGGTATGGCAGTGCCGTATAACCTGCCGCTCTGAGTGTATTACCGATGCTTAGGAAAGCCTCCTTAGCATGATAGGGAGACGTTGACTGCACGGCGATAAAGGCATCATCAGACAAATGCCGTTTTAGTTTTTTATAAAACTGTTTGCTATAAAGTTTACTGAGCTCAACCGATGATGGATCCGGAAAATCAATTATAACGGCATCCCATGACTGCTTTGTTAGCTGATTAATAAAGAGATCAGCATCCAGATTATAAATACTGACCGAGGCAACCCACTCGGTTTCAGGCTGGCCTTTGTCATCGGTTTGACCTGTTGGCAAATACACGCCTTTAACATTGACGTCGTGTATCGCCGCTGAATCCTGGCTGCGTATTCTTGAATCATGAAAGGCATCTTTATTGAGCCGGCGCATGTAACGGTTGTTTTTAGCCAGCTCGACCATCTTAGGGTCGAGATCAACCAGCGTTATCGAGTCTACCTGTTTATATTTGAGAACCTCTCGCAATGCCAGGCCGTCGCCACCACCGAGTATCAACACGTTTTTAGCATTACCGAGCAGTGACATTACCGGGTGCACCAGAAAATCATGGTATCGCTGTTCATCAAGCGACGAGAACTGTGTATTGCCATTAATGTAAAGACGGACATCACCATTTGATTTGTTTTCTGTAATCACAAGGTGCTGGTATTTTGTCGTTTCTTTATGCACTATCGGGTCATCATAAAACCGCTGTTCAAATAAATAACTTATATCACGATTAAACGAATAGCCTGTCAGCAGTATGACAACTGTAACCGACATCAATATCAACGGCAGCCGTTTTTGAGTGACAAACTTTGTCTGTATGAAATAAAGTATCGTTATTAATGCGATGAAAAAATTAAAGCCGGCAACAATAAAACTGATTTCTGTCAGCGGGTAATGTTTTAACAAAAACTTAACCCAGATAATCGCTCCTATAAAGGCACCGATATAATCCATTGCATAAACAATCGAAAGGTTTGTTTTAAGGCTTATTTTATTTTGTTCAATGATGCGCATCACAATCGGTATTTCAAAGCCGATTAAAAAACCCACTGCCAGCACAAAAAAGTAATGCACAAACTGGAAGTGGTCCTGCATATAACCATATGCACCGTAAATAACCAGCGGTGCGAAACTGCCGAGGATAGCCATCAGAACTTCGACCATCATGAATTTCTGGATCAGCTTATTGTCAGACATCTTGCTTTGCACAAGACCTGAAACTCCCATCATAAACATCATCGAAGCGATAACAATTGAAAACTGCTCGATAGAGTTGCCGAGGATATAAGTCGTCAGTGTTGCCAGAACGTATTCATTAACCAGACCGCTGGCACCTGTAGAAAACATACAGAATGCCAACAGAACTGGCAGGAAACGAGGCGTTTTCATTGAATCACTGCTCAACCTATTCAATAAATCAAAGGATTGCCATTCCCAGAATAAGTGCCATGCCGATTTTAGAAAGTGACAATTGCACTGCGGCAACTGCCTGGTTTTTTATAATAATATCGTTTACATTTGTCGAAGTGATAATCACAAGATCGATTAACAGCTCGAAAACATAAAGCATAATCATGCCCGCTGCGGCAGCCACTAGAAATTCGGTCAGCGCATCCGCAGGAGACAAAGCGGCGGAATTACCGGCAATCGCACTTTGTAAAATCAAACCGTATGCAATAATTTTTCCCGACAGGTAAATGCCTGCTGATATATTGCCTTGCATTACGCAGGCAACAGGATTGGTTTTCCGGGCAAGCACTTTCTCGTATAACAAAACCAATAATACTAATGTTACCTGTCCACCGATAAAATATATGACTGAAGACAACACTCCGCCCTCATCGCCTTTAATGCTGGCGTAAGCCAGTAGCCCTGTCATCACCATGGTGCCAAACTCAACCATGCCGATGGCCAGATTACCTTTCTTTAGCTCCGCTGTATTATTCACACCGGGCAGTAATGCTTTATCGGTAAATATCAAAGATAAGAGCATAAAGACCATGGCTACCAGGCCGTAGCTCACTGTATTGACAAGGTCTTGCAGAATATCCGGGCTAGTGTTTCCTGACATCACACCTATCATGGCAATGGCCAGACCTAATTGTGCGCCCGACCGGCGTAAACCAACAGCCATATTGCCGCCGCTAATCTGATCATCTGCATTGTATTGGTCTGCTGATTTAAAATTGAGTATGTATTTCATCACCGTGGCGAGCACTAAATAAACCAGGGCATACATAACGTAGTACATGTAATTTTCAATATTCATAAGCGTCTCGTATATAATTTGAATTATTTTCCGCCGCCAGCTGGTCCACGGCTTCTTGATGATGCACCTGCACCGCGGACCGATGCAGCAGATCGGTAACCTGCAGTCTTACCACTTCTGGCTCTGCCCACATCATCAGGGTTTGATCTTGCATAACCGCTGTTTCGGTAACGCGAATTATTATAGGTGCCAGACCCCCAGGTACCGTACTCATTATTACGACCATAATAAGAACCAGAGCGGTTGTTATTGTAGCCACTCCAGTCATTGTAGTAATAGCGTCGTGAAGGCCCCATCAGGTCACCAAACATGCGATACATGCCATAATATTGCCAAAAAGAGCCTCCGTTACCCTGTTGCCAGCTACCGTATTGATTAGAGCCGGTAGCCACACCATTGACAACAGTTGGTTTTGCAATCGCAGCCATGCCAACTGGCTGTGCATCTTTTAAAGAATCTTCTTCATAATAACCATAAGGTTTAGTCAGGATCGACATGCCGAGGTTATCAAACTGCTGCCAGAAACTGTCCTCATCAACGGCAAGCCATTCGCCCTCACTCATTTTATCGTTGACGATTTCAACGTACTTGTGAAAGGTTTTTGTATAGGTTTTTTGCACCCAGTAATCGGCATGACTATCGCCTCGGCTCCAGTTCCATTTTTCATTAATTCTCAGTGCTTGCCAGATTTCTCCCGGTATCTTGAGGCTCAGGCGGTTCCAGCGGTAACTGGCAATTAAATCCTGATTTAACTCATCAAAATACTTAAAGACGTTTTTATCAACCTGTACCGATGGATAGACTTTGGTACGGCCATTACCGCAATATTCACCTTCACACCAGCTGGCCCTGCCGATATCTATAAAGTATTGTATTTTCTGGTCAGCCAGCACTTTTGTATAACTGCGGTATAACTCATCGAGTTTTTCAGCGGTTTTATTCTGGTACTCCAGCACTTGCTGTAATGTGTCGCTCAATGCCACAGAAGCATCACCAAACAAGGCAAAATCTACATTATCTTTTTTCTTGAACTCATCGACCAGCTGGCGGACAGAAACAGCGCCTTTATTAACAATCAGCTCAAGCTCATCAAGACGTTTATTAATATCAGATTTTTTATGAGCGTATTTGGCAATGGCTTTTTCAGCTTTTGCGGTTAACTCAGTTCTGGCTTTTTTTAGTGCAGAAAACTCAAGTAAGGCGTTTTTATGTATCGCCGCCGCCGTGTCCCTGACCCTGATCAGAAAATCAGCCCGCTTAGCCGCGTGTTGCGCCGAAGCCAGTGATGCGGCTATTTTCTCATTAAACAGCACTATGTTAACTGTCAGCCGGGTGGCATCTTGCGGGTCATTTTTTTCAGCCAATGACAACACATCTGATTCAAAGTATGAGCGTGCTGCTGAAAGTTCATTCGCTGCCCGGTTAAAATATTCAGCCCATTTTTCTTTTTCAAGATATGGCCTGATATAGCCCCATTCTTTATCAGCACTAAAGCCATCAAATTTATTTTTTTCTTGCTCGATTAAAGCCTGATGTTGTGACATCACAGCAGGCATTCGTTCAACCTGATTGAGAAGGTGTTCCGGAAGACTGCTACAGGCACTTAAAGCAAGGCCAATAATAAAAAAATAAGCAATCCGTATTACATTGTTTTTTATGTAATTCAAGCGACGCCCCTGTTCAACGTGTTTTTGAAACATGACTTTCATATTTGTTGTTATTTTTTTCAGTGAAGACCGACTCAATATCCTAGTCTGTTTGCAGAACCGATATCGAATGACTATTAACCTCAAGGCTCAGGAATGCTTCCCGGTCAGGGCGGTCTTCATCTTGCTCATGCCAGGCCTCAATGGTTAAACATTGTTCATCATCTGATTCAAATTCATAACAACGCACTGCAACGCCGTCTTTTGAATCGCGCGTTTTTAAAAACAATCCTGCCCAGGTGTCGTCTTCAGAGTAATAAAATGGAACACCGTCAACCACAACTTCCCCTGCTTCTTCATCGGCGATGTATTCAAGGTCAGCACGGCTCAAAGGTTTATTTTCAAACTTGATCTCGCGCATTTTGAGCAAAGCCGAGGTCTTACTGATTTCCAGTACATCATCAATTTCCCATTCCAGATAAATTGTTTTACCTGTATTCAGTGAAAACAACTCAAGCTCGGTAATCCAGTAATCTTTTTTTCGACGTGCAAAGTTATTCCATTTAACATCGAGATAAAAAAACAGATTGTTAACCTGCCAGGTCTGGTCTTCAAAATCCAGATAACCCCCTTTTTTAAGATGAGTAATATCGAGTTTTTTTCGGTCTTTAACAGGTAAAGGATTTAAGCCCCGGATAGCTTGCAGCCGCTCGCTGACTGAGTTCATTATTTTTCAGCCTCTGGATTGATCACTTTTTCTTCAAGCGTCAGCGTCTCTAATGCATCATCGGTATTATTTCTGGCATCGTGCAGCCCCTCAGCGACCGGAGACAGTTCAGCCGTCATATCCGCCAGGCGGGCACTGGCTTCACGGGCTTTAAGCGTACTGTTGGCCATGGTTTCATTGGCGGTGTTAACAGCCTGCATGAGCTGATCAAAACCTTCTTCCAGTTTTTCCAGTGCAATCACAGGGCTGTTGTACATATCACCTATTTCTGATGCCGCCTTGTTTACCGCCGCTGCATTTTGCGCCATCATTTCACCCAGACCTTGCTGGAAACCCTGAACGGCTTTTTTAACGCTGTCCTGTTTTGCCAGTGCTGCCTGTATTCTCAGTGCATTCGTCATGACCATCGGGCCGACAGTCAATGCACTGTCAATCTGCTCACTCAATAATTCATTGGTTGAAATAGTCTGGTCTATGCTGATAAAAAACTGCACAGCTGACTGTTCCATTGTGCGCAAATCGCGTATCCGCCGGGCGGCTTTATTTTTTGCAGAAGACAGTTTCTGCTGTTCCTGAACATCATTGGTATCGACAGACGTTTCCAGTTTTTCGACTTCATCAAAAAACAGTTCGCCAACATAAATTTCTGCCTGGATCTCTTTTTGTGCGGCTTCTATTTCAGTGTATTGATTTTCTAATTCGATGCTGGTCTCGAGCAAGTCATCTTTACCTGCACGCAAGCCCGATAATATGCCGTTTACATGTTTTTGCATCGGCTCATATTTATGTATAAAGCGGGAGACGGCTTTGCGTTTAATCGCTTTTGGCATCCATGAAAACCACCAGGCATTACTCACGGAATGCGGGTTAAGCTCATCCATTGCAGAACGCAGTTCCAGTAATTTCTCACCGGTCGGCGATTTACCGTCCATGCCCTTGAGCAGCGAATTAACACTGTTGGCCATCAGGTCATTGGCTTTGGCCATTCTTTTTTGTGAATTAGCACCGATCACATCAATCGCACGCATCAGTGCAGGCCCTGACTTTTCCTTAACCTGAGTCACTAAAGCCATGGTTTTTTCTTTCATGCCTTTTACATCGTCTTCTTTTGCCCATTTAGGCTGCTTTTTATCAGTCATGACTATCCCAAATTAAATATCAAAACGGTGTTTAAGAAATTTAGCTTTTGCATTAAATTCATTGCTTTTACGAGATGCCAGAATTTCTTCCACATCATCGAGTTCTTTTTTCATACCTGCCAGCCCTTGTCTGACAGATGAGATGGTCTTCTCATCATGTCGACTGCCCTCATCCAGAGCCAGATAAGGCCTGATTGATTTCTCAGGAAGGTATTCAGTTGCCATGCGGTTAATCACCCAGGCCAGCTCGCTGTCCGGGTCTAACTCGGCAACCACGGGCAAAATTTCAAGCAGCTGGTCAATAATGGCTTCAAAAGAGGCCCGTATTTCTGCGGCTATAATGGTTTTGCGCAAATCAAGGTTAACAGCCAATAAAGACTCAACGGCAAGATCATTTGCACTCAAGGGTGTTTCTGCTTCGTCTTCATGCTCAGCTTCAGATTTTTTCATTATGAAATAGAAGGCTATCGCGACAATGAAAGCCATCACAAGACTGACTGGAAAAGAGACAAAAAATGAAAGTAATACTGTGAGTAAAATGGCTATTGATATAACGACCGCATAGAGCGCTGTAGAGCTATTCATAGGTTCCCGTTTTTATATTATTTCCTGCTGCCCGCTCATATAGCAGGGAGATGAAAAGGATATTGGCCTCAAAAGAGTACTCGAATACGAGCAAGGTTAAATTCTAGCACCGTTTATATATTGTTGCATAAGCTAAGTCTATAGAACGAACACGAAAAACACTTTATCTGCATGACCATAGTGTTGTATTTTCACGCCAACACTCCCCCAACCAGTCCTTTTTTCAGCGTTTTCTACCACTATAGCAGCAGATTCGTCTAAATGGAGCCGCTACTATTCTTTATATTATATTGATCTAATTTAGCAATGGAAATGCGCTAAGCATTGAATGACGCTTTATCGGCATATTTTGTCAGGCTAAGGCTGAGATTACACGTGAATTACTAGATGACATTTTTTAATGTGATAACAATCTAGCCAAATGCTGCCACCAAGTAACAATAAAATTGCACTCTATTACTGATACCGCCTTATGCTGGCGAGTTTATGGCTTCGAGCACACCATCCCAGAAGTCAATGCGGGCACTTACCGCTTGTTTTGCAGCCGCAATTGCTTCTTCTATTTTGCTTTCATCGCCGCCACATAAACCATTGAGAAGCCTCAATGATAGCGGGGCATGGAAGTCTTCATCCAGATGGATATGGCGGTTAAGGTAATAATGAAAAATGGGCGCCTCTTTATCGGTAACACCTGTCTTTTTGAGAATTGAGCGAAACATACCGGGAATTATATGCTCTCTGCCTAATGCTAAAGCGGCTGCAACCTGATGCGGTTTATTATTGTCGATAAACTGAAACGTAGTTGATGTAAACGCACGTGATGGTTCTGGCACATCAGGCAACTGCAGGGCTTTGTTAATGCCTTTGTTCTGAACGGCAGAAATAAAATTTGTCGACGCTGTAATGTCTGCGCCAACTTCACTCATGGCCCTGCGATAGAGTTCAAAATGACTGGAATACTCACCCGGCAGATTGGTTTCATCGGACTCCTCTTCAAGCACCAGTTCATTAATAAAGCGTCTTACCTCACCCTCGCCTTGCGGTGTCCAGGGGTATTTTGTCGGTGCAACTTCAGACTGAAGGAATTTTATAAGTGACATGAAATCCCAGACTGAATAAATATGGTGCTCCATGAAACGCTGCAGATCTTTAATCGTAGAGACGGCTTCATATATTGCATGGTTTTCAAGCTGACTTTTGAAGGAGTCGATAATGTCACTTGTAATTTGTGTTGGCATAAAACCTCTTTTATTCGTGTAACGAGACTAATAACAAGCCAACAAAAAGGCTGACGCTGCATGATCAGACATGCACGCTTTTACAGAAATGCGCATATTATAAAGATTATTCTGATTTATTCTAACGATAGAATAACGATCATAGCTTGATGTATCAAAATTGACCAGCCGTTACAGCATGCCGCAACGCTGAGGATTGATTCCAGGTCTTTTGTATATTATGCTCTGAACACATTACCTAAAGAATAAAATTTAACGATAATACTATGTCCAGAATTGGTCCTCAATAGGCGCTTCTGTTTAGCCTGAGGTCAATGGAGCAGACTCAGGCAGCATTGATAACAATAGAGTTACTCTTTATCTTGCGTATTAATTTCATTCATCAACACCATCTCACTGACAGAGTCTAGATAGACAACGAGGGTTTTATGCGATTTTCACACCGGTTAAAAAAAGCACCGCTTTCTCTTATAGCCACATTATTTTTAAGTTTGTGTTTTATTCAGCCGCTGGCCGCCCTGGAATCGTCTGCCGAAAAAAAATGGGCTGGCACCTGGGATGAGTCCAAAGATCCGTCTGAAAATCCAACTGTCTATTATTACCTTAACATCAAATTAAATGAAGATGGTTTTGACTGGGATTCAGTCTACCGTGACATACCCTATGGCCCTAACGAGGAATACCAGAACGGCTCGGCAACGTTTATAAATGCCTTTAAAGCAATTGACACAAAAAACAATAAAATGTTTATTTTAGCCGAGCCATCAGAAGAAAAAAAATCCATCACCATTAGAAACACTACGCAGAACAGCAACGCGGAAGTATTTTATTTTAAGCCTGTCTATTACAAGGCAGGCTTTAACTGTGCGAAGGCATCTAACCAGATTGAAAAAACAATTTGCAGTGATAAACGACTGGCTCAGGCTGATATCGAGATTAACCAGCAGTATAAAGCAGCAAAGAAAAGCTTTGCAAAACCAAAGCAGAAAGATCTGAAAACGGCACAAAGACAATGGATAAAGAAACGCAATAGCTGCACAAAAACCAAGAACACGGTTAAATCGTGTCTGGCTCTTTCTTACGCTCATCGTTTAGCTGCATTACAAAAGATTAACGACCCGCGACTGGGCAAGGGTGACAGTGTAGACGCCTTATATTTATTGGGTTTGCAAAAAACACAAGCAAAACTGAACAACAGCATACCTTTTCTTCTTGTGCTTGCATCTGAACAGGAAGAAATAGCAATTGATTTAACGAACCATAAAGCACACAATCTGAGTTATTCCGTAAGCCGTACCGGTGATAAAACGGCTTTAAAAGCTCAATATAATTACGAAGCGATTTGCTGGCCGGCTGACTGTATTAAATACATCAGCTTTGATTTCAGTGTAAACAGTAAAGACAATATAAAGATAACCATGCGCCAGACAAACAGCATTATACAATAGCAAGCCGGACCTGTTAATGCTGTGCCTGTTGAGTTTGCACAGTTTTAACTCATTCTCTGCTATTAACTGATTGATGCCTTGCAAACCAGCGCTCACCGTTTTGATATAAGCACAAACAGCAATACCAACACCTGTTCGGCCGCACGCTAAAGGCGCACCGGCTAGAGTCAATTATCAGGCCGCATTTTCAGCCGGATTCAGGTAACCATGAGGATACTCCGGCTCACGCTTTTGAAACGATAAAATTGAAGTGTTCCGAATCACACCACCATCAATATTGATCGCCTGGCGAATCGTCTCATTTTTATGCCAGCTGTCACGTCCCGCCAGCACTGTCGGTAAATAAACAATCAGTGCAGCAGAAATCGATCGCGTTGCGCTTTCCCAGAGATAACTAGGGGTATGATCGACGGCATAGTAATCGACAGTGTCATACTTAAACATCGGATCTTTGAATGTGGTTGGTCTGGCAAAAAAGAATCCCATTCCCTCGTCGCAACTGACATCAATAATCAGGCTATTGGCTTTGAGGCATGCACTTTCTGCTTCGGTAACAAAGTCGGTAGGATTTCCTGTATCCTGAAAGGTGCCGTTTACAATAATATCTGCTTCACTAATTAGCTCAGTCAGCGGCCGTGCGCAGCCGTCGTGCTCGACCACCACCATGCGCGCCTCGTGCTCGTTACCTGATCGAATTCTGACATAGTTGCAATCAAGCACTTCTTCACGTACCTCGTGTTCTGGTCGCTGAATACAAATTGTGATATCTCTAAAACCATGCGCTTTGAGCGCATAAATCGCACCACGGCTGACGGCACCAAAACCGAAAATAATGGTTTTGCGCTGGTTACCGTAATGACCATCAATACCTTTTAGTTGCAAGGCGTGTATGACACCGCAATAGCCAGCCATTTCGTTATTCTTATAAAATGTATGCCGGCCTACATGGCCGTTAGGCGATCTGATAAACATATCCTCAAAGGCAATGAGTGTCTGTTTGCGATCAAGAGCCGCCTGGGTGATGTCACGTTGCTGCACGCAATGCACATAACCCCAGAGTGTGCCGCCTTCGCGAAGCTCCTGTAAATCAGCCAGTACTGGCTTGGCAATAATAACCGTGCCAATGTCGGCCAGTAGTTCGTGACGCGTGGCAATACCACCTGTGAGCGCAGCAATTTCCGAATCTGAAATACCAAATGGTTCACCATAACCTTGCTCAAATATAAGCTGGCGACGAAGTAATTCAGGAATGCGCTGTAAATGACCTGGATGGATTGGGAAGCGTCGTTCGTCTTCTTTTTTAGAAGTACCAATGACTCCTACTCTTAATGTGTTCATGTCGCCTTTTCCTTATATGAAAAATTCAGTAGGTGTGACTTCATGAACGAATTGTCAGTTTCGCCATTAGGCCTGTGTCTTTAATGTGCTGCTCTTTCACAAGTATCTTGTGTTTGGGCAAAGATAGCGCGGTAGAAATGTCTGAGATATCAAGCCTAATGCCTGATCTGAGTGCGGCTGTGCGTATTCTACGCATTATTCAGCCGATAGATTTTACGGCCATCCATGACCGTAGAATGAGGAATTTCACTTTATAAAAAACAAAAGCCGTAATTAAAGAAAAATGCTTAACACAAAATAAGCCCGTGATTTATTGTTCCAATATAAACAGCATGTGCTTTTTTACTATAATTAGCAAATTTAACGGCATAAAACGCACTAAAAAAGAACACGCAATAAGCATAACTATTGACAGCTTTGATTGCATCTTAGGCATTGCCCTGGTTTTGCTTTAACTCTTTTATGCATTAATTTCTCAACCGTGTGTTTAAATCGAACACTTCCGGACTCGCTTCAAATCAACATGTTATCCGGTAAATCAGTTAATACCTGTTTGAGAGTTGTTGTCTGAATCATTACCGAATCCAACCTGAATTAGCTGTTCGCATATGCAAACTTTTTATATATTGGTGATAAATTAAACCGTTCTGTTATCCCCCTTCCTTGATGTAGCCGTTCGATTACCGCTCTTTGGTGGGTGGTCTGCTCAGTTTTTGTTATGCTCTTTTTAATCAGGCACATTGAGCAGCCTTTATTTTTTGCCTTTCTTGTTTGTTATCAATACAACATACCGGAAACTAGGCTATATAAGCGGGCTATATTTATCATTTTAGAGCGCCTATATGTCACCGAGCAGACTTTTCTTAAGCATTAGCACACTCAGTATATTGACAGTTATTACAAATATCCTCTACAGTCTGAATACTTCCGAATCCACGGCACTGATGTTAGTTATCAATATGATCAGCATCTTCGCATTGATCCTATTGAGTTGGCTTTATTACCAACAGCATATTGTTATTACTCTTGAAACCCAGAAGATCATTCAACAAATCGCTGATAACAAAGACCTGTCAATATTTCTGAAAGATGATGCTACAGGCTCGTCAAATATCAGCAATAGCCTGTCTCACCTGCTTGCCGATCTTAGAGATTTCATCTCACAGACGGTTAATAGCTCCATGCAGATTTCTGTATCCGCTGAAAAATTATCGGTGATTATTGACTCTACTAATGACGGCATACGCAGACAGCAATCTGAAAGTGAGCAGGCCGCCACTGCGATGAATGAAATGGCTTCTACCGTACAAGAAATTGCACAAAATGCCAGTGATGCAGCTCAGGCATCTCAGCAAGCAGATGAAGCAGCTCAAACCGGTAAAAACATCGTTAACCAGTCAGTTGCAGGCATTAAAAACCTGGCTAATGAAGTACAAAACACATCTGCTCTGCTCGACAGACTTCAGCTAGAAACCAGTGAAATTGACAGCGTATTAGCTGTCATTCAAAGCATTGCAGAACAAACCAATTTACTGGCACTGAATGCCGCCATCGAAGCCGCCAGAGCTGGCGACACTGGTCGCGGCTTTGCTGTGGTTGCCGACGAGGTTCGTACACTGGCGCAACGCAGCAAACAGTCGACTGAAGAAATACAAAAGATCATTGAAAAACTCCAGGCCGGGGCGATCGATGCCGTTAAAGCCATGTCAGTTGGACTCGAGCTTGCCAACCAGAGCGTTGAACAGGCTAGTCAGGCCGGTCAATCACTGGATGTGATTACCGATTCAGTCGCCACAATTAACAGCATGAACCTACAAATCGCAACGGCCTCAGAAGAACAGGCCGCTGTGGCCGAAGAAATCAATCGCAATATCATTAACATCGTGCAAATTGCAAACGAGACTGCCATCAATGCACAATCAACGGCACAAACTACTGAAAAATTAGCCAGTATTTCCATGCATTTGCAAAGTCACACTGGCACTTATAATCTTGGCAGCTCGTATAAAGCGCTCGACTTATCAAAAGCGAAGGCTGCTCATCTGGCCTGGAAAGCCCGGCTAAGAGGTTTCCTTGATGGCAAAGCAGCCCTCACCCAAAAAGAAGCCGTTTCACATAAACACTGTGTTCTTGGTAAATGGTATTACGGTGAAGGCCTTGAGCAGTTCGGTCATTTAAAAGAGATGAAGGACATTGAATTACCACATGAAGAACTGCATGCCACTATCAAAGAAATTATTACATTAAAAGAAAATGGTAACGTTATGGAAGCTGAAGCGATTTATAAAGAAGTGGGCCCGTTATCTGAAAAAATCGTCTCTCTTTTAAGTCAGGTAGAAAACAAGGCCTAATCCGTCTGCACTGGCTTAAGTTTTTTATAATAGAAAACTAAGCCATATTTTTTAAAAAATAACAGCGACAATTAAATCGTCCGTGTTTCTGAGCAAGCTCAGCCTGCCACAGCTTACTGAGTAAAGCAGTGATCAGACGCAGTGTCCTTTGCTGTGACAAGCAGCCGATGCACTTTTAAGGCGCTAGAAATTAGAATGACTTGCCTGCACAGCTTATGCAAGCTTTGCTATCGTAAAACATGAGGACTGTGATTATACGATTGTCTACACATCAGGATAGACCACATCTGCATAACGATAGTCTCGCTTATAAAACATCTGATAAAATTGACATGAAATACATATAATATTGTGGCAAAAAAATCCTGAGCGCTACATTGGGAGATTATCCGCTGCGCGTGGTGATCTAAACACTTGTTCACAGCATGCAAAATCCTTATACTAAAGAACATGATTTCCTTAAACAAAGCCGCAAAGCATGTCTCTTATAAAATCTTCAGTTTATCTTCAATCACTAGATATAATCGAATTATAGTCACCAGCTTCATACTATCGTGTTGTTCTTATACTGCAATAGCAGAAGATGATGATTACTTAAAAGCTATGGAGGCTGAAGCCGAAACGATTCACCTTGACACACTCAATAGCAACAAGCCAAACGAAACCAGTATTACTGTCGACACTCAAAATAACGATAGCCAGGTTCATATCAGCGCCCAACAAAGACAGGAGTTTGAAACCGCATTAAGGGAAAGACTACCCAGAAGTTATAACTCCTACACCAGTCTCAATGATAAAGACAAGGCCGATGTGATTGACAGCTACTTTAGTAGCAAGAAAAACCTGCTGATTGCAATCAAACGGCTTTATAAATTACATTTCAAGCATTAGAAAACACAATAATAACGATTACAAAATCAAGAGGAATTGGCATATGAAAGAAAACAGGTTCTCCCTTTTAATTTGCTTAACGACAATAGGCCTTACGTTGTCTACTCAGGTTTTGGCACTGGATGTTAATATTGCAAAGGGTATGCCGAGCGTCAACACGGTGCATAATGACAAGTTGATTACAATACAGCGCATTCAGGATCAGAACCACGTGCTCACAGGCTCATACACCAAGACATCAAGAAACTGTCCTCCTTTTTGTGTACAGCCGATGCAGGTAGCGCCTGGGGTCACAACTGTTGCAGAACTTGAACTGCTCGATTTTATCAAAACCAAACTCAATAATGCCAGCGGCATCATTATTGATGCCAGAACACCCTCCTGGTATAAAAAAGGCACAATACCTGGCTCTATCAATATACCTTTTACCTCTTTTAAAGAAGATGCCAGCCCGATGCTGATCAGCTCCGCCCTGTCCAAGCTGGGTGTACGGAAAAAATCTCAGGCAGATTCCGCTTCTATACTCGACACGGCGCTGTCTTTTTTTACTAACAAAAATGTTGCCAACAGTGTATGGGACTTTGAAAACGCCAAAGATATTCTACTATGGTGCAATGGTCTCTGGTGCGGTCAGTCGCCACGGGCCATTAAAGGCCTGCTAGCATTAGGTTACCCTGCAGAAAAAATATACTACTATCGTGGCGGCATGCAGGCCTGGCAGTCACTTGGTTTGACAGTGGAGATCGACTAAAACTTATTATTGAAATATTTTGCTGGCCCCGAAACCGAAAAATGATTTCCTGCTCACACAATACCTGACCAGACATCAGACATTACACATAAAAAAACCGCTAATTTGCGGTTTTTTTATATGTAATGTCTGCGAAATTCGCCACCCATGAGCCGTATTCTAAGCATAAGCTCAGCTATCTGTTAATTGTACGGCTCTGTTTTGTAAGGATAACAAAACCAACATATTACACTGATTGCCTCAGGTCACTATATGAGTAATCTGTCTGCTGTAGTATTTGTTGTACTGTATTTAAACACATGCGATACAGTTTCTGTTTCTTTGTTTTGCCTCATAGAGTTTTTTATCAGCCGCATCAAACAAAGCCGTTGAGCTCTGGTTCTTTGACGGTATCATGCTGCTGACGCCTGCACTGATGGTGACGTATTCGTTTATTTTCGAATCCCCATGCGGGATCTTGAGTGCCAGGATGCTCAGGCGTATTTTTTCAGCGAGCGCTTTGGCGTTTTCCAGTTGTATATCGGGCAATAGAAAGACAAATTCTTCACCGCCATAACGTGCGCATAAGTCACTGGATCGCGAGGTGATATTTTCAAGTGCCCTGGCAATTTCCTGCAGACAAACATCCCCCTGTAAATGCCCATGACAGTCATTGTATTTCTTGAAGTAATCGATATCGATCAGGATCATTGACATTGCTTGTTGATGACGTAATGCGCGCGCCCATTCTGCATCCAGTGTTTTGTCATACAAACGACGGTTTGCCAGCCCTGTCAAACCGTCCTGATAGGAATAGGCTTGCAGTTTTTTATTGGCTGCCAGCAGGTCATTTTCAAGCTGCTTACGTTCAGAAATATCAAACATAAAACCAATCAGTTTTTTAGTGACACCATCCTGCCTGACCACATGCACCACGTCGCGTATCCAGACAAAACCACCATCTTTTGTCAGCGCCGGGTAATCAGCCTCGTGGTCAATACCACTTTCAGACTGAGTAATGCAGTAATTTGTTATTTCTTCTTTGTAATCCGGGTGAATTCTGTCAATCCATTCCTGAGCTGTTGCCCAGCTTTCGGCTGTCCATCCCAGCAGCTCTTCTATTTGCGGGCCTATATATTCAAACTGTTTGCTTTCCCAGTCAATCGACCATGGGATTGCCCTGGTCGATTCCAGCAGAGTCTGGTAGACATCTTTTGTCGGCTGTTTATTCATTACTAAATGATCCAATATTTAATTTAATGATTTGAAATCATTTGTTGTTATTTTAGTGACTATTTCCAGTCGGCTACCACCTGTTTACTCATCGTATGAGTATTGCGATTATACATTAACACAGTGTCAGCGTGGCAAAAGGCTGAATCGGCAACTGTTAATGCGTATTCACCGACCAGCGTGCCATCACCATGAATGGTATTTGATGGTGTATAAAGTGCATAACCGTAGGGTATCTGAAAAGCGGTAAAGTGAAACGTATTTACGCCAACCTGTTTTCCAATGACAATATAGCCCCCACACTGTTCAGATAGCGGAATATGAATATGCGGGAAATTGTGGGTTTCTACAAATATACCGCCACCACCATATTGTTGCATGAGAAAATCTTTTTTGTAATCTTTTGAGTACTCATAACGCATCATCGCAATTTCATACTGAGGTGATGAGATGGAAAAATCACTGTTAGTGGTTATCAGCCTCAGGCCGTAATGTTCAACATTTTCGTGGCTGGCTAACACCGTGGGTATCTTGAAATTGTCAGGTAGCAGTAATGCGCCAAGACCTCCGAAACTGTTGGCAGCATTACCGTGAATAACTTCAATATTATTTTCCAGTGCCTGCTGGGTTGTTAGCCAGTCGGCGACAACGCTAACAAAAGGTGTTTTTGTTTTAACTGGCACGATAGCCTGTTTTTTTGAAGCATCGAATGACCAGTTAGTCACGCCTTTATCAACAAAGGCAACCAGACCATTGGTGGTCATCACTGGTTTATTTTTATTGATGATTTTAGCTTTGACTGCATAGCGTATCAGCTGTACGCTCTTTACAACCGCTTGTTCAATCAAGCTAATCTTTGCGGCCTTTTTTTTTGATTTTAGTGCCACAGTATCCCCCTCATTCACATGTTTTTTCTTTTATTGCAATAATACTACAGATAATTATCACATCTGGCGACTACTCAATCATCTGCGCTTTATATTTGCCGTGATTGAACAGCTCAGGATTTATATTCTTTTCATTTCACAGACGCTTTTGCATAAATAATCCGCCCTCTGGCAAGCAAACAAGATGATACAGCTTCCATTTTGCCAAAAGATGCAATGCTTTATTTCGTGCATCACTATATCTTTACACTGACTGCCTTATATCAGCGTCTAAGGCGTCCCCGGCCAAAGCAAAGCAAGCTACGCACCAGGGATGAAGAGTTATATAACGGTATTGTTAGCCACTTCAAATATGATATAGATCATTTTTTCTAAAATATCTCGACAACAACAAATCAGCCTGTTTTTAGCCAAAAACAGTTTATAAATCCAAAGAAAACTATCTGTCGAGACAGTATTTGGATATATTATAAATCTGGATAATAACTTAATAACACAGGTTTAATATTATTTAATAGCCTGCTACAAGAGATAACAGCATTGGATTCTACCTGGCTTGCCATCAATCATACCTCAACGGCAATGATCGCTTTGATCTTTGGTTTTGGCTTTCTTGCAAAGCTTACAGGGCTGCCACCACTGGTTGGTTTTTTGATATCCGGCTTTGTCATGAAAGCTCTTGGCATCGAAACCATAGCCGGTCTCAATACCTTTGCCGATTTAGGCATTACCTTATTGCTTTTCACTATAGGACTGAAGCTCGACCTTCGTAGCCTGACCAGAGCAGACATCTGGGGCACCTCGAGTCTGCACATGCTGATTATAATCGTCTTATTTGGCGGTTTTATTTCACTAATCAGTTTCATCAGCATACCCATGCTGCGTGATATCAATTTCGAGACCGCCATATTGCTGGCCTTTGCATTGAGTTTTTCAAGCACCGTCTTTGCCGTTAAGGTGCTTGAAGGAAAAGGTGAACTGAAAGCTAACCATGGCCGCATAGCTATCGGCATACTCATCATGCAGGATATATTTGCGGTTATATTTCTAACCGTATCAAGCGGTAAAATCCCTTCACCCTGGGCCATAGTCGTGTTGCTTGCTTTAATAGCCAGCCGGCCTGTGATATTAAAAATGATGAAACACGTTGGTCGCGGTGAGTTGCTGGTTATTGCCGGTTTTATACTGGCGATGGGCGGTGCGAGTCTTTTCGAACTGGTTAACCTGAAAGCCGATTTAGGTGCATTAGTCATGGGCATGATTCTGGCGCGCAAAGAACGCTCATCAGAAATGGCAGCCTCCTTACTTGCCTTTAAAGATTTATTTTTAATCGGTTTCTTTCTCAGTATAGGACTCTCAGCCACCATCAGCCTGGACGTTATCTGGATTGCGTTACTGTTACTGCTCATCATGCCGGTTAAGGTTGTTCTTTTTTACTGGTTACTGAGCATGTTCAGGCTTCGTGCCCGAACCTCATTCCTCACCAGCTTAAGCCTGGCCAACTACAGTGAATTTGGACTAATTGTCAGCGCTATTGGTTACAGCAGTGGCTGGCTAAGCAGTGAATGGCTGGGGGTAGTTGCTGTTGCCATGTCACTGACATTTATTATTTCTTCTCCGCTTAATATTCTATCGCATCAATTGTATATACGATTCGACGACATACTTATCCGTTTTCAGAGAAGCCAGCGCAAAAGCAGTGAACAGCTTTTAACCACCGGAGACTCAGAAATTGTCATCTTCGGTATGGGCAGAATCGGTACCTCGGCTTATGACACGATGCGTTTCCATTATGGCGATGTTGTTTTAGGCATTGATAATGACGAGATCATACTGGAACAACACCGTCAGCAAGGCAGAAATGTGATACAGGGCGACGCCACTGATCCGGAATTTTGGGATAACCTTAACTGCAGCCAGTTAAAAGTCATTTTGCTGGATATGCCAAAGCCAGAAGATAATCTTTTTGCCTACAACCTGCTCAAAACAACAGGCTTTAATGGCAGCGTTGCAGCAACCGCAAAATTTGATGACCAGGTTGAAATGCTAAAAGCGGCCGGACTGGATGCCGCCTTTAATATTTACGGAGAAGCCGGTGCAGGCTTTGCTAATCATGTGCGTGAAAAAGTCATTATGAATACTGAGCAAACAACATAGCAGCCCATCGCCATCAATTTACGGCTATAAAAAGTACAGGCGGCTCGGCTGCATTAACACTGAGATAACGCACCATAAAGGCCGATTCTTTCCTGACAAACCAGTTTCACCGTAACCGCCTGCATATTTTTTTGCATGATGCCTTTATGATTAAAGGCATCAATAAACTGTCCATTGCTGATTAGGCTTTTGATTTTATTGGCAATACCGCCAGCGATGTACAATTGTGAAACCGGGTAATGATGCAACAGGATATTACTGGCCGCAGAACCATAAATCTGGATAAATATTTCTACTGTTTTTTGACACAACCGGCAGTTATTGTTGATGGCATTTTCTGTTATCACCTTAGCGGCATCATTTAAAAGCATTTGTTGCTGCACAGCGCTATCTTCTTTCATCTTCTCGACTGTTTTAAGATACCGATAGATTGTCACCATGCCCTTGCCAGAGAGCAAGCTCTCAAGGCTAACATAAGCCTGACGCTGCCATAACCAGTTTAAAATATCTGCTTGCTGCCGGTTTTGGGGAGAGAAACTTGCCTGCCCCGCTTCACTGGGATAAGTAATATAATTGCCTTGCTGCTGCACAAGATAACACGCTCCCAAGCCAGTTCCTGCACCGATAATAACGGCATTGTTGTCACCAGGCATTAATTGCTGTCCTGAGCCTTGCTGCAATATAACTAGCTCTTTGTCTTTTAACTGCGGTATGCCATAGGCAACTGCAGCAAAATCATTGATCAGTTTTACTTTTTTTATTGAAAATTTCGCTTTCAAATGTGCCGCAGACAGTGTCCAGGGCAAATTAGTAACGGCAACCACATCAGATTTTACAGGTCCGGCAACAGCAAAACAGGCCGTGTCAACTGGCTGATGAATTGACTTGTCGCTAATAAACCGCTCTAAAAGCTGATCAAATGATAAAAAATCAGCGCTGATGTAATCGGCCTCTGCAATCACAGTCTGCTCACTGCCATTTAATACAGCATATATCAGTCGTGTATTGGTACCACCAATATCAGCCGCCAGCCGGTACATATCGTTACATCCTTTTATCTTCTTTTTTTATTGGTCTTCGCGTCTTGTAGTGATTAATTAATCCATTTGTTGAACTGTCATGAGAAGCGACACATTCATTGTCATCCAGCTCATGCAATATGTTTTTTGCCAGCTGCTTGCCAAGTTCGACTCCCCACTGATCGAACGAGTTGATGTTCCAGATGACACCCTGCACAAATATCTTGTGTTCGTATAACGCAATGATCGAACCCAGTGTTTTAGGGTTCAAAGTATCAAATAAAATTGTGCTGGTGGGACGATTTCCCGGGAAAACTTTATACGGCATCAGCTGCTTTATTTTTTCTTCACTCATGCCTTCACGTTTTAATTCATCATAAACCTGTTGCTGCGTTTTGCCACGCATTAATGCTTCTGTTTGTGCAAATACATTCGACATCAGCGCACGGTGATGTCGTGCGATACAACGAAAGTTGTACACCGGCGCAAGGATATCAGCCGGCACCAGTTTTGTACCCTGGTGCAAAAGCTGGAAGAAGGCATGCTGAGCCGCAATGCCGATTTCACCAAAAATAACCGGCCCGGTCGTATAATCGACCTGCTGAGCCTGATTGTCCACAGACTTGCCGTTACTTTCCATATCAGCCTGCTGTAAATAAGAAGGAAACCGGTGCAGGTGCTGGTCGTAGGGCAACACTGCCATACTTTGAGCGTCAAAAAAATTGTTATACCAGAGCCCGAGTAACGCCATTATCACCGGTATATTTTCAGCCAGCGGCGCACTGCTAAAATGCTGATCGACTTCATAAGCCCCGTTTAGTAATTCCTCGAACTGATCAGAGCCGATCATTATCACACTGGACAGACCGATGGCTGACCACAGCGAATAACGGCCACCGACCCAGTCCCACATTTTGAATATGTTCGGTCCCGCCACACCAAACTCGGTTGCCAGCCCGACATTTGAAGTCACCGCACAAAAGTGACGCTCTATATGTTCATCACTGCCGAGTTTGTTGATATACCACTGGCGGGCTGATTCGGCGTTAACCATCGTATCCTGTGTGGTGAAGGTTTTAGAGGCGATAATGAAAAAGGTCGTTTCAGGGTTTAAATATTCAAGTGTATCGTTGATATGGTTTTCATCTATATTCGATACAAAGTGAACATTAATATCATGCAATGAATGCGGCCTCAGCGCTTCAGTCACCATCAGTGGTCCAAGGTGAGAACCGCCTATGCCAATATTAACCACGTCAGTGATGGCCTGGTTAGTAACCCCCCTCCATTTTCTGGTTCGTATCTGCTCTGCCAGCTGCATCACGCGTTGACGCTCTTGTTTTATTTCCGCTCGTATATCCTGACCATTGACGATCAGGGGCTCTGTCGAGCGGTCTCTCAGCGCTGTATGTAATACAGCACGCTGCTCAGTGTGATTGATGGCCTCACCGCTGAACATTTTTTCAATCTGTACTGTTAATCCCGCCTCTTCTGCCAGATCAAGCAATAAGCGTATCGTTTGATCATCAATTCTGTTTTTAGAATAGTCATATAAAATATCATTTAACTGAATTGAAAACTTATCAAATCGGCCGCTATCCTTTTCAAACATATCACGCATATGCAGCGCCTTGATATCATCAAAGTGTTTTTCTAAAGCAGACCATGATGTTAATTTTGTCAGTTTAGACATTGTCTTAACCTCCTTGAATAATCTCTTGCACCTTTCCCTTTAAATTATATGAGCAATATTCGTTCCAGGCTTTTATACGGATAAACAACTGTTTTTTATCTCTTTGCACGGCATTAACTGACGATTGATGATTACACAGTATTAACGCACTATTATTTGGCATTGACGCACAATCCTGGAGCCTCTATTGTATAAAACTGAAACAAAAAATGGTATTAAACCATCAAATAGGTCAAAATATTACAGGTGCGTCTTCTGCTTTAAATCAATTAAAACAAACTCAGCCGGTAGCCTTAGCGAAATATGAAAATCAAAACAATCAACACATCAGCGTATACCGACCAGCAACCTGGCACCTCAGGCTTGCGTAAAAAAGTAGCCGCATTCCAGCAGCCTCACTATCTTGAAAATTTCGTTCAGTCAATTTTTCAAGTCGCCAGCGAAGTCAAAGGTGGCCTTTTAATTCTCGGTGGTGACGGCCGCTTCTACAATAAACAAGCCATACAAATTATCTTAAAAATAGCCGCCGCAAACGGTGTCGCGCATGTCATGCTCGGCCGGGACGGTATATTATCGACACCAGCCGTTTCACACCTGATACGCAAATACAAAGCCGCCGGCGGCATCATATTGTCAGCCAGCCACAATCCCGGCGGCGTAAACGGCGACTTTGGCATCAAGTTCAATATTGCCAATGGCGGCCCGGCCCCAACATCCTTCACCGATAAAGTTTTTGAAAAGAGCAAAAACATTAGCCGCTATCAGATTGCTGATTCAGCCGATATTGTTCTTAGCGAGCTGGCTAGCTATCACATAAACGAAATGAAAATTGAAGTCATCGACTCGGTAACAGATTATGCCGATTTAATGCAAGAGCTGTTTGATTTTGAAAAAATCAAACAGCTCTTTAAATCCGGCATACTAACGATGTGCTTTGATGCCATGCATGCGGTAACCGGCCCCTATGCCAAAGAAATATTTGAACGGCGACTGTCTGCCAATGCCGATGCGTTAATTAACTGTCAGCCCCTCGAAGATTTTGCAGGCGGCCACCCCGACCCCAACCTCTCGCATGCCAAAGAACTGGTTGCAAAAATGAATGCTGCACAGGGCTCTCCTGGTTTTGGTGCCGCATCGGACGGCGATGGTGACCGCAATATGATTCTGGGCCAGCACTTCTTTGTGAACCCCAGCGATAGCCTGGCCATTATGACCGCAAATGCGCATTTGCTACCCGGCTACAAAGCAGGTATCTGCGGAGTCGCCCGTTCTTTACCAACCAGCCGTGCTGTCGACAAAGTCGCCGAACAGCTTGGTATTCACTGCTATGAGACCCCGACCGGCTGGAAGTTTTTTGGCAACCTGCTCGATGATAAACGCATAACACTGTGTGGTGAGGAAAGCTTTGGCAGTGGCTCAGATCATATCCGCGAAAAAGACGGTATCTGGGCGGTTTTATTCTGGCTTAATTTAATTGCTATTAAACAGCAGTCTGTTGAAGAAATAACACGGGCGCACTGGAAGCAGTATGGCCGTCACTATTACACCCGGCATGACTATGAAGCCATTGACACTGATGACGCCAATGGCTTAATGCAAAACCTGAGAGATAAAAGCACAACACTCAGCGGCACAAGCATATCCGGTTTAACGATCACGCTTGCAGATGATTTCAGTTATACCGATCCGGTTGATAACAGCATCACAACAAACCAGGGCGTACGTATTATATTTGATGATGAGTCACGGATAGTTTTCAGGCTCTCAGGTACCGGCACCGAAGGCGCTACTCTTCGTGTCTATATTGAAAACTATGTAACAGATTCAGCAGGCCATGATGACGATACACAAACCGCCTTATCTAAACTGATAGACATCGCCAATACGCTCTCAGAAATAAAAAGCCGATGCAAACGCGAACACCCTGATGTCATCACCTGAATTTTTTACCCCTAATAGAAACACGGCTGCGGCTCATCAAGAGCTGCTGCTCGTTAAATGTTTGAATACGCCTTTTTACCTAAAGATAGAAACGCCCGGTTTCTTTCAAGATTAACTCATTCGCTGTTGATCTGTCAGCCAGTAAAAATGATAGGCCGGTATGACCAGCTGTTCTTTAAACATTGCCGGTATGTCGCCGGATACCAGATCACTGATATGGCCATGGGACAGCACTGCTTTGATATTCGGGTTATTGAGATCAAGATACTGCGGATTTGCATCAAAATTCACGACTACCAATACGCCTCCTGCTGTCCGTGTCAGATTAAAGCGGGAGAAAACGAACAGGTGCGGGTTATCTACGTGTATTAATTCGCGATTATTAAAATCGGCAAAAGCCGGTATCTCTTTTCGTACGGCGATCATTTTTTTAATGGCATTAAACAGTTGATACTGGATGGTACCCGGATGATTTCTCTGTTCTGCGTTTACCCAGTCAAAGTTAGGGCGATGCGTCCATCGACTGTCGTGTGCTTTGTGCTCGTCTTCGAGGAAGCTGCAATCATTCAGGGTGCCTATTTCATCCCCATAATACAGCAAAGGTATACCACCGAATGAAAGGATCAGGCTGTGCAACAGCAGAATGTGTTGAGTTGCATTGATAATGCGCGCCGGGTCTGCTGATTCCTGAGCGGTTTCAAGGCCAACAAGTGAAGCCAGTGAACCGGATATTCTGGCATCGCCTGTTTTTAGATTGGCACCAAAAGGAAAGCCTCTGGCATCTGAATCGCTGAAGTTACCGGTATAATAATTGATCAGAAACTTGCGGTGCTCTTTTGGCTCATAATCTACCGCCCGGATATCGGCATCATCAAAACCCAGACCGATATCATCATGGCAGCGGATATAGTTCAGCCAGGTGGCTCGTTCGAGTTTGTCGGGCAGGCTCCTTAGCCCCTGGTATAATAGCTTTGCATTTTTGGTGGCCACGGCATCCCAGAGTAAAGCCATTAATGTGGCGTTATAGGCTATTTCACATTCTTTGGCATTGATCGCGTCTTCACCAAAATATTTTATGATTTCTACCGGTGCAACAATGGCCTCGGCAATGAATAACACACCCGGCGCCGTCACCTGACAGCAGTCCTTCATTAATTGTAAAATAAGATGCGCTTCACGTTCGTTTTGGCAGGCACTGCCAATTTTTTTCCATAAAAAAGCCACGGCATCAAGCCGTATAATATCGGCACCTTTATTGCTCCAGAATAAAATAATATCGAGCATTTCAATGAACACGGCCGGATTACTGTAATTGAGATCCCACTGGTAATCATTAAACACCGTCATCACCCATTTGTTCATTTCGGCATCCCAGGTGAAATTACCAGGCGCTGTTTCCGGAAAAATTTCCGGCATGGTTTCTTCAAACATATCCGGTATTTCGCGGTTATCAAACAGGTAAAAATAATCCTGATATTTCTTTTCACCCTGGCGGGCGCGGGCCGCCCATTCATGTTCATTTGAAGTATGGTTAACAACCACATCCAGCGTTAGCAATATATCGCGCTTTTGTAAGGCCTCACTTAAGTCAGTTAAATCATCATTCGTACCAATGCGGGAATCCACTTTTCTGAAATCACTGATGGCATAACCGCCATCACTTTTACCATCCGGACACTGCAGGATTGGCATAATGTGGATCATATTGATGCCGAGTTCCTGAAAATAAAAAAGTTTGTCTTTAAGCCCTGACAGATTGTCTGCGAAGCCGTCTGTATAGAGTGCCATGCCCACCCATTTCTGATTTAGAAACCAGTTGTGGTCTTTTTCTCGCTCAATATCTTTGGCTTTTAGTGTTTCCGGACGGTTGATGTATTGCCTGGCCATGGTCTCAACAAGTTGCAATGCTTGTTCTTCAAAATCATCGCGGTCACCATATAACAAACTAAAAAGAGAATGTATCGCATAAAAATTGGCACCCAGACGCGTATAAAAATGCCGCAGTTCCTGTTGCTCTATATCAGGATTTAACTTGATGAGTATGTTATTTAGCAAGGAATGTGACACTTGTTCGTACATTGCATATACCCTGTTGTTATATTGCTTAACCGTTAAAAAACAAGCCGATATTATTGCCGCCTTTATCCGGTATTTATTCTAAAGCCCAGTTTTTAATAAAAGGCAGATAGAATTCCATATCACCTGTTGTTGCCCCTCGCAGGCCAACTACCGCACTTGCAAACTGCTGTGCCCGTATCAATGTATCCTTCAGTGACCAGCCTTTATCGATACCCAATAACATCACACTGCAAAAAGCATCACCGGCGCCTACTGTATCGTTGACATTAACCGTTGTTTCAGGTTTTACTGATAGCATTTCATTATCACTGATGGCAATCGCACCGGCAGCACCTTTGGTAACAATGATTAACTTAAGCTTTTCACTGGTGAATAAAAATCGCGCTTTTGATTCAATATCGTTTTCATGAGCCACGATCAGATCCAGTTCTTCATCATTTATTTTTAACCAGCTGGCACCATGTATCACGGAATTAATGTGTTGTCGCTGCCACCAGGGATCACGCAGATTAACATCTACAAAAACTGAGCCGCCACACTGTTTTTTTATTGCTGCCAGGCACTGTGCCGAGACAGTATTTCTCAGCGCCAGTGAGCCATGATACAAAACGCTGTCTTTATCTATCTGCGGCAGAGCCTGTTGATTAATAAAATCCCAGGCGCTATTTTCAACAATATCATAACAGGGGCTACCATCTTCAATACTGACATCGACCATGCCTGTCGAATGCTCGGCATCGTGCTGGAGGCCGCTAGTCTGCATTCCCCATTGATGCATTGCAGTGAGTATTTCCCCACCCATTTCGTCGCTGCCGATACGGGAGATCAATAATGGATTTAAACCAAATGCCTGACAATGCCAGGCCACATTAAACGGTGCGCCGCCCATCACTCGCGAGCCATCCGCGAAACAGTCGAATAAAACCTCGCCAAAAATAAGCAGTTTGGCCTGACTCATGCCGCACCCCGAAGCCAGTCTTTAAGATGCGGCATATAATGGATAACACCTTCGACGATGCCGGCACTGTAATTTCCATTCATGCCCATGAAATCACCTCGCGCGAGATATAAACAGCTTTGATGATGTTTCAATTTTGCCACTTTCACCGCCTGCTGCCTGACTTCTGCATCGGCATTGGCGACCAGTACAGCCGGTACGGAACTGCTTAATACACAGATGTCATTACCGCTGTCACCGGCAAAAACGGTTTCTGAATGATGATAATCGAGTTTTTTCATTAAAAACTCAATCGCCTGACACTTACCTGCGCTCGCCGGCAATATATCCAGCAAACCGATATTCGCCAGGCGATCAATACTCCAGATAAGGCTACTGGCAATAGCGTGCTGCTGTAATCGTTGTTTTATTGTTGCGATCAGTGTCTGATGATCGCTATCTAAACTAATGTAATAGCTTAGCTTGTGCGTATTTTGTTTGCTCGCTTCCTGCAGCTCAAGCGCTTCAATATCAGCAAGGTAGCTCTGTAGTTCTGAAATATTTTTTCCCTGCCAGTCATGGCTGATTATTTCATGCCAGTCAGCCTGGTACTGCCAGTGGTTGTTTGTTATGCGGTAAAGCGATGAGCCGACATCCCCAATCACAAAATCAGCCTGCGGCAGGCCATAGTCAGCAACGGCTTGCTCTACCAGTTGCTGATGGCGCCCCGTGACATAGACCAGTGTTACCTGATGATGCTCTGACAGTCTCCTGAAATAGTCTCTGGCATGCTCTGATTCAGGCTGATCACCGTTCGGTATCAATGTACGGTCAAGGTCTGTGCACAACAATAAACGCTTACGAATCTCAGGCTCATTTTTTTTTGTTATCGGCTCAGTCATCAGGCACCTGGCAACGGTCAAAAAAATCGTAATAATTAATGGCTTCGAGTATGCCTGCCGCATAAGGCTGCTTTGCATAATAGACCCGGTCGAGTTCTATTAATTCAGAGAGTTCTTCGTTATGCCTGTTGGCGACAATAACGGCCAGCGTATTGCCTCTGATCATGTCCTCATCAGCTCCTGAACCGCCGGCAACCAGTATATGCTCCAACGGAATATCCCACTGCTCGGCATACCAGCGTAAAGCCAGTCCTTTAGAGGCTCTCACCGGTATAATATCTAAAAACTGTCCAAACGAAAAAACAATGTTAACCGTTTGTTCGTGCTGTAATAATAACTGCCTGATCTCATCGATATCCGGTGCCTGTGCCGCGTCATAAAAATAACCGATTTTATATCGACTCTGTTCAATTTTTTGCTGCAAACGAATTCCAGGAATATCATTTAGCAGTGCCCGCACTTTATCTGGCCGCCACAAATAGTCGATATGATCGGTCCATGCGCTATCGCGCGTCAGGTATTGTCCGTAATAAATTTCAGTACCCAGGCTGGTGACCAGCGTATCGGGCAGCGGCATTTTACTGGCTTTTATCAGTTTTAAGGCTGAGTCAAGGCGACGTCCGGTCGCGATGCCAAAACTGCTGCAGCGGGAGTTATCCCTTATGATTTGAGAAAAGGCGGGCAGATCGGCGGGATCGCCAAGTAAACTCTGATCAAGGTCTGAGAAAATGGCGCGATTTCGATACAGCCGGGAGCGACGCTGAAGTTTCATTCGGATAACGGGTTCGGTTTGCTCAATCACCGGTTTTATCACTTTTAGATAAGTTTCCGCATGACCCTGCCATGAATAATAGTTGTTGACACCGGCAACACCATTAGCCGCCAGTATTGTCCATTTCTGTTTCTCACTAATAACCTTGCGCAGCTGTTTAATAATTTGTGTGTGATCTAGCGGATCAATCAGGTAGCCGTTTTTACAATTTGAAACAATATCAAGCGGGCCACCATCTTCGGTTGCCACTATCGGCAAACCACTGGCAGCGGCTTCGATCAGCGTCAAACCAAACGGTTCCGTTAAAGCCGGGTTAATGAAAACACCACCAGACAATGCGGCAAGCCGGTACATGACTGAAACATCATCAGCTAAATGATGTTTAGGATACGCGACTTTTCCATACAGATCATATTGATCAATACTCAGCAGCAAGCCGGTGAGCACTTCCTGTGAGCCCGCTTCAAGGTCACGTATATCATCGCGGTTACCGGCAATAATCACCAGGTTTGCCATCTGCTGCAATTCATCAGATGCGCCATAGGCTTCAATCAATGTGACAATGTTCTTTCTGTGATCAGGTCGTGAAATTGTCAGTATCATTGGCTTATCAGCATCAGTTAGAAAGCGATTAATTTCATTTGCAATCGCGCTCTGTTTTTCATTACCCTCTGGCGGATGAAAATGTACTAAGTCAGTACCGGGTGGCACCACCCGCATTTTATTAGGCTGATAGAAATCATATAGACCGTACTGTTCGTCAATTTCCTGATTGGTACTGGTGATTACCCGGGCGGCAACACCTAAAGTCGTTTCTTCAGCCTCAATACGACGCGACATGTTATAACGTTTTTCTATCTCTTCGCCTTTAACGCCACTTGCTAACAGCCGGCTGCGTTTACTGCGACCTAATGAATGCCCTGTATGAATCAATGGCACACTTAACTGGTGTGATAATAGTGTGCCGACATAACCGGCATCGGCATAATGACTGTGAATGACATCCGGCATCAGATGGTGATGATGTAAATAAGCTAACAGGTTATCTGAAAAGTTTTCCAGATGATCCCATAGCTGTTCTTTGGGTAAATACTGCTGATCCGCACAGTCAATGCGAACGATTCTGACATTGTCAGCGAGTACTTCGATATGATGGCAATAGTCGGTGCTGACAGTCTTGTCGACAAGCCGGCGCGTTACAAGGTCAACACGAGCGACGGCCTGTTGCTGGCCGAGAGCACGCGCCAGCTCTACAACGTATTTAGTCTGGCCTCCGGTATCGGCATCACAGCCCAGCTCAAGATCATGGCCTCGAATTAAACCGTGGATACTGATTAGAAGTAAATGAAGACCTTTTTTTTCTGTGGTACTGTTATCCATACAGTCAGCTTTTTCTTATATTACATAAAATTAAAATATCAGATCAATTATAAATAAAACAGATCAGCTTGATAGTTCCCTGTTACCTTTATTATACTCCTGCATGGTTCTGTCGGTAGAGAAAAAACCACTGCAAGCGGTATTTATCAGCTCATTTTTGTCCACGATGCTTTCTCTTTATAAGCCTTTGAGACCGATTGCTGTGCGTTAATATAACTTCTGAAATCAGCCAGTGTTAACCAGGGCTCAGCCGGATCCAGCAGCGACTCGATAATCTCATCAAAGATTCCACTTTCAGGCGGATTGAAATAATACACGTTAAAAGCTGCATGACTTCTTTTAAATCATTATTTTCTGAAATATAACGTTGAGGAGAATAATTTTATTTTTACTGCTTCTACCTCGTCTGCTTGCAGACCAAACAAGAAAATTTTTTGTTCGCCTACTGCCTGCCGTGTTTCAATATTCACTCCATCATAAGTGCCAAGCGTAAGTGCACCGTTCATCATGAATTTCATATTGCCCGTGCCAGAGGTTTCCTTGCCTGATGTTGAAATCTGTTCAGACGAATCAATACCCGGGCATATTATTGCCATTTTTGAAACACCATAATTGGGCATAAATGCCCGTTTTAATTTGTCGCCAACCTCGACATCGTTGTTTATGACATCCGCCACATTATTAAGTAATTTGATGATTGATGTGGCAATACGATAGCCGGGAGCGACCTTGCCACCGATAAGAACACAGCGGTTTGATCAGTGTTTAAGGTAATAATGCATGATTGCTATGTGCCATTATTGGCATGGTGATTTCTGTTTCATAGTCGCCTCTTATCTTATTGTAAAGAGGCCTGTGACAACAGGCTCGCAGATCACATTAATGCTGCATGCACCGACCTTTTCTATAAAGTTAGCGCAAAACCAAGCCAGCCGGTTGGCTATATAAAAATCCGCAAATGTTATAAATTTATATTATTAAGCCTTTAACTGTGCATAACTGAGAAATGTTGGCCAATTCATGCCTTATTTATGTGCATTATGACGACAAAAAATTTACTATAGAAACAATTGAAATATAAATACTAAATCAGCCTTATATTAATTGTCAGAATGCAGCCTAAATGATTTAATTGTGCATGGAATTTGCATAAATACATTGATACACACGCACTAGAATGTATGACGCAAGCTAACATTATCAAGGGAAATGTCGTTCTATGATTACAAATAATACCGTTAACACTGACACGATCATCTCATTACTAGACCCGGTAAAGAATGACTTGCGGTTAATTGAACAATGTAGTCATTATGATCCTTTCAGTATTCTAGGTAAGCACGGTTCTGTGCAATCGCCCTATACTTTAATTTATTCACCGGCGACTAAAGCGTTAACACTGACAGCTAAACAACTAAGCATGAGCCGGGTAGATAATAGTGACTTTTTTATCTATGCCGGTCCTGTTGATGACGAACATTACCTTATCAATGCTGTCGACAATAATGATAATTGCCGGTCATATCATGACCCTTATAGCTTTAGCAGGCAGATCAGTGATTTTGATTTAAACCTGTTTTCATGCGGTCAACATTTACATATTTATGAAATCCTGGGATCACACCCTAAAACCATCGATGCGATAGAAGGCGTTCTGTTTGCCACCTGGGCGCCTAATGCCAGCCGCGTCAGTGTGATTGGTGACTTTAATAACTGGGACGGTCGTCGACACTCTATGCGATCACTGGGTGAAAGCGGTGTTTGGGAGTTATTTATTCCTGAACTGGATAGACACTCATTATATAAATTTGAAATTAAAAACCGAGACAGTGGCCAAATCGTCTCGAAATCGGACCCCTATGCTCAGCAACTGGAACTCAGGCCAAGAACCGCGTCAGTCGTGCGCGATAGTTCGTTATACCAATGGGCAGATAGCGACTGGCTAAAGCAGCGTAAACAACTCGACTGGTTGCACACACCTATCTCGATATACGAATGCCATCTTGGCTCATGGCAACGTGATGATGATGGCGGCTTTTTAAACTACAGGGAACTGGCACACCGGCTGGTTGACTATCTAACACAGACCGGTTTTACACATATTGAATTATTACCGATCACAGAACACCCACTGGATGCTTCATGGGGCTACCAAACCACCGGCTATTTCTCTCCGACACGGCGTTTTGGCGATGCTGAAGATTTTCGTTATTTCGTAGACCACTGTCATCAGCATGATATCGGCGTGATACTCGACTGGGTACCGGCGCACTTCCCGAAAGATGAACACGGACTGGCGTTTTACGATGGCAGCGCACTGTATGAACACGAAGACCCGCGCCGCGGCGAACACCGTGACTGGGGCACCTTAATTTACAACTACGGCCGCAATGAAGTTAAAAACTTCCTGATCTCCAGTGCTGTTTTCTGGTTACAGCAATTTCATATTGATGGATTACGAGTCGATGCAGTGGCATCGATGTTATACCTTGATTACTCTCGCGATGATGGTGACTGGATTCCAAACCAGCACGGTGGCAATGAAAACATTGAAGCCATCGAGTTCATGCGCCAGCTCAATACGGCAACTCACAGAGAATTTCCCGGCACGATGATCATGGCCGAAGAGTCAACAGCCTGGCCACAAGTCACCCGGCCGACAAACCTGGGCGGGCTGGGCTTCAGTACCAAATGGAATATGGGCTGGATGCACGACAGCTTGAGTTATTTTTCGCACGACCCTGTGCACCGTCATTACCACCATGACCGGCTGACGTTCGGGCTGTTATACCTGTTTTCTGAAAACTTTATACTGCCCTTTTCTCACGACGAGGTGGTACACGGTAAGGGCTCAATGCTCAATAAAATGCCAGGGGATGAATGGCAACGTTTTGCTAATCTGCGTTTACTCTACACTTATATGTTCACCTACCCCGGTAAAAAACTTTTATTCATGGGCTGTGAATTTGGCCAGGGTGACGAGTGGAATCATGATAAAAGCCTGGACTGGTACGTGCTGCAGTATCCACTGCACAACGGCATCAAAGACCTGGTCTCTGATCTTAACAAGCTCTACAGAAAACAAACGGCGCTGCACCAGTATGACTTTGACCACTGCGGTTTTGAATGGATAGATTGCAATGACACCGATCAGTCTGTGCTTTCTTATTTGCGCAAAAGTGACAACGAATTCATTATTAGCGTATTGAATTTTACACCCGTGGTACGTGAAAACTATCGTATCGGCGTGCCACAGGCCGGTGAGTATGAAATACTCTTCAATTCGGATTCCGAGTATTACTCAGGCAGCAACACCGGCAGCGATGCGATTATTCACAGTGATGATATTCAATGGATGAACAGACCCGCTTCGTTAAGTTTAACACTGCCACCCTTAGCCGGCCTGATTATTAAAAAATTATGAATAAAGTTCTTTATATCGCAAGTGAAGCGTTTCCGTTAATAAAAACCGGTGGCCTGGCCGATGTTGCAGGTAGTTTACCCGTTGCATTATTGAAACAGTCACAGGATGTGCGTTTATTATTACCGGCCTACCCGGAAGTCTTGAAAAACATATCCAGGTTTAAAACTGTCGCGACTCATTCATATTTTAACCTTCCGTTTAGCATTATTGAAACTCGCCTTCCCGGCAGTAAAGTCATTGTCTGGTTAGTTGACTGCCCGGCTGTTTTTGACCGGCCTGGTGGCCCTTACACGGACCAGCACGGAGAAGCCTGGGCAGACAACGCACTCCGATTTGCAATTCTGTGTCATGCCGCTGTAGACATTGCACTGGACAAGCTTAAATTAAACTGGAAAGCCGACATCGTACACTGTAATGACTGGCAAACCGGACTGATACCGGCGTTACTGAGCCGGCATGAAAAAAGACCCGCCACCGTGTTCACCATCCATAATCTGGCCTATCAGGGCAATTTTGATTACCAGACTTTCGTTGACCTGCATTTGCCGGACGAACTCTGGCATATGCATGGACTGGAATTTTATAACCAGCTTTCATTTATCAAAGGCGGACTGGTTTATGCTGACAAAATCAATGCCGTTAGCCCCAATTACGCAAAAGAAATTCTTCTGCCTGAATTTGGATACGGCCAGAACGGCTTATTAAAAAGCCGGCAACAGGATCTTAGCGGCATTGTTAATGGCATTGATGAAAAACACTGGAACCCCGGCACAGATGATCTCATTATAGAAAAGTTCAACCGCCGTACACTCAGCAAAAAAGTAAATAATAAAACAGCACTGCAAGAGCAGCTCTCACTACCGGACAACGCCAGCATTGCAATGGTCGGCATGGTCGGCAGACTGGTGCAACAAAAAGGTCTGGATATTATTCTTCAAAGCCTTAAACAGCTCGTACAATTAGAATTGCAGATTATTATCCTCGGTACGGGTGATTTACATTATGAAATCCAGTTATCAGAATGGGCCGCTAAATACCCGGACAAAATAAAAGTCGTGATCGGCTACAGTGAGCAACTCGCTCATCGTATAGAAGCGGCCAGTGACATTTATCTGATGCCATCTACATTTGAACCCTGCGGTTTGAACCAGTTATACAGCCTGCGTTATGGCACATTGCCGATTGTTACTGCTGTCGGTGGTCTGGCCGATACCATCACAGACACGAACAAAGAAAGCATCGCCAATAAAACGGCAAACGGTTTTATGATGACAGAACCGACTACTGAAAAGCTGGTGCTGACAATGACACGGGCACTAGCCTTTTTCAAAGACTCGAATACATGGCACCAGCTACAAGATAATGCCATGCGTTTCGATTCATCCTGGACAGCGAGTGCAGACGGATATATTCAACTCTACAAACAAGCGCTGGCTAAAATAAATAAAGCCGACAGCTGATCGACCTCAGGCGTTTGTCTCAATAGCAATCTATATTTTCAATACAGCAATTTTAATCAGCCTGCATCAAGCAGACAGTCAGGATAAAAACCCCGATCATGACATTTTGTAAAGTTATTCTCCCTCAACTGATTAAACGCCATCAGGTCTACACTCACCGCTTTGGTGAAAAAAACGGAGGTGTATCGCCTGGTCGCTATTGACAAGATATCGGCAGCATTGAATCCTATTACAGGCCAATATGGATTTACTTGAATCCATGCTGGCTTTAGACTTATACCAGAATGACAGGCCGGTACGTTCTTAGCAGTCACAAGCACCACCGGCACGTGCTGTGCCCGGCATTTCCGGCAATGAAGGCATCTTTAGTAATTCAGTTCTTTCAGGCGGCACAATAATTTCAGGCGCTAATGTTGCCCATTCTGTATTAGCACAAAATATTTTTATCGATGACGGTTCTATGATTGAAAACTGCGTTGTCTTTGACAATGTTAAAATTTGCAAGCATACCCGGCTGAACAAATGCATTATAGATAAAAACGTGACGATAGCGGACGGAGACGTAACTGGTTATGACCAAAACAAAGACAAACAACGGTTTACCGTGACAGATTCCGGCATTGTTGTCATAGCCAGCGATTATCATTTCCATCGACACTGAAAGATATCGAATCGCAGCGTAGCGTAGCGTTAGGCAGTAACAATATTATCGATGATAAGGCTCAGAGCCTGAGCTGAATATAACACAGGTTTAAATTTCGGTAGTCAGAAAAAAACTGCCGGACAGAAGCGGAGCTTTTGTCCGGCATAAGATCATAAACTGTAACCTTGCAATCATGTCAGTGCACTACATTGACTTTTCCAGTTTTTTGACTTGTTTTTCAAGGTTTTTTATCTTTTTATTTACACTGGCAAAGTTATACCACTGCTCATTTGCTACCGGATAGGCCAGTTGCGAGCCATAGACACGCCAGGATTCATCCCAGTTTGCAGGGTCTTTAAAGCCTAGCAGCCGTAGTTCAAAATACGTCATGGTTGAACGCGTACCGGTCTGGCAATATGCCACCGTGCGTTTATTTTTATCCAGGCTGGCAAAGGCTTTTGTCAGTGTATCAGCATCAAAATAAGGCACCGCTTGCATTTTTCCAGTCTTCGGATCTTTTGCCTGTGACAATGTGGTTGTATGCGAGATATTGACCGTGGTATTAGGTACGTGCCCGCCCCGTATCGCGCGAATATCTTTACCGTCATGTTCTTCTTTGGTTCTTGAATCAATTAATTGCACATCAGTTAATCTGCCTGTGGCTATCTGCAGTATTTCATCGGTTGGGCTGTGTGCTGACGCTCTCAGTTTGACCTTGTATTTTGTCGCAGGCTTTATAACCGGTTTATTGTCCAGCCGATTGCCTGATTTTCGCCATGCATCGAGCCCGCCATTGAGCACATGTGTGTTGCGATGCCCCAGGAATTCCATAACCCAGAAACCAACAGTGGCATCGTTAATTGATTTCATACCGTCATAATAGAAAACGACATGAGAGTTGTTGCTTATGCCAGCTTTACCAAGTAGCTTTTCATATTTTGAGGTGTCATTCCAGACACGCGAGGTAGCATCCCTGAATACTTTCTTACAGCGCTTACCAAGGCTTATTGCACCCGGTATATGGCCTTTGGCATAAGCTTTAAGGTCGCGGCAATCAACCACAACCCAGTCGGCTTTGTTAATATTGGCTTTAACGGTAGCCGCGCTGACCAATAATTCCGGGTTGCTAAATTTAGCACCCTGCACCATCACACTATAAAAACATGATAGCAGCACAGTTAACAGCAGGTTTATCTTTATCACCTTATAGTGGTTCATGTTCTTCTCCTTGTCTTGCTTGCCATTCTATTTTTAACCAGCTCTTAAGATGCCGGCTATTTTCGCCAGCAACGCGAGAATGGTTAAAAAACCGATTACATCGGTGATATGGATTACCAACATATCGCGCGAACTCGACAGCCACATCACTGCATAAGAAATTCCTGCAGGAATGCATACTGCATAGTATGGATAAATATTGACACAGCATAATGAAACAAAGGAATGATGTATTTGCATCATCTTACTGCCTGCTGATCTGTCTTAATATGATAATCGCTAGTCAGGCTAAGCAGTTTGAATGACAAAGTATCATTAGGCATCAACAATCAGGAGCCTTATATGAAACCTCTGATATCAATCATAATTCCAAACTACAATGGCGAGGCGACTCTCGATGCGTGCCTTGCAGCGGTGACATCACTTAAAGATCACCACTACGAGCTTATTGTTGTTGATGATGGCTCTGATGATCATTCCGTTGCCATTATTAAACGCTACCGCTGTAAACTGGTTGAGTCTGCAGAGCATTTAGGAGCGGCGCATGCCCGCAATATAGGCGCGCAATACGCCCGCGGTGAGTATATTTTTTTCACCGATGCCGACTGCATAATGCAACAAAAAACACTAACGCAAATCCGTGCCAGCCTGTCTCAGAGCTGCTCGCGTGCAATCATCGGTGGCACATACAGCGTGCAGCCCTATGACCGTTCTTTTTTTAGTCGCTTCCAGTCTGTTTTTATCAACTATTTTGAAACCAAGCACCGCCATCGAGCGGATTATATTGCAAGCCATGCCATGCTCATTAAAACCGAGCTCTTTCGTAGCAGTGGTGGCTTTGACGAAGAACAATGGCCGATTCTAGAAGACGTAGAGTTCAGTCACCGCTGCCGGAGTGCCGGTACCGCGCTGGTAATGCAGCCGGCTATCCAGGTACAGCATATTTTTAATTATTCGCTGCTGGATTCATGCCGCAATGCGATGCGTAAAACACGCTACTGGGTACAGTATTCACTGAAAAACCAGGACCTGTTGGCTGATTCGGGAACGGCTTCGGTTGAGTTAAAATTCAATGTCTGTATTTTTTTCAGCTGCCTGTTGCTGTTACTGCTGTATGGCCTGACTCACGACTATGCACTGCTGCTGGTTATTGTCATATCTTTATGCGGCGTTAATGTCTATCTCAATGCCCGGTTATTAAAGGCATTTTATGATGCAGGCGGCGTCATCTTTGCTCTCGCCGCTTCTGCTTATTATTTGCTGTGTTATCCATTGCCTGTGGCACTGGGAGCATTTGCCGGCTTTTCAGACAGTTTATTGAATATCGAGCGTAAGCCAGGGTACTCATAATGTATAGCACCTGGCGCCATCTGCCGGCATTAATATTAAAACGCCAGCCGATTCAGCTGACTTTTTTTCTGACCAGACGCTGCAATGCGCGCTGTCCGTTTTGTTTTTATCTTCAAAACAATGATGATGACCATAACCCCGGCATACTAAAAGACAACAATAAACTCGAGACCAGCGAACTGAATTTGCAGGAAATCTGTCGCATCAGCCAGTCGCTGGGTAAATTATTATGGCTAGCTTTCTCCGGTGGTGAAATCTATTTGCGTAAAGATCTGATCGATATCAGCAGGCTGTTCTACAAACAAAATAAACCGGTGATCATGCTCTACCCTACCAACGGACTGATGCCTGAACTGATACGAGAACGAACAGAACAAATACTTCAGCAGTGTCCCAACAGCGTCATCGCGGTAAAATTATCGATTGATGAACTCGGCGAGGCACATGACTGTTTGCGCAACACGCCGCATAGTTTTGAAAAAACAATGAAAACTTATCAGCTGCTCGCGCCGCTGCTGGCGCACTACCCTAATTTTGAACTGGGCATCAATACCGTGTTCTGCGCAGATAACCAGCACAATATGGATGCGCTCATCGACTTTGTTGCCAGCCTGGAGCATATACAGACACATAGCATATCGATGATACGTGGTAACCTGAAAAACAATCACTTTAAGAGTGTAGATTACAAAAAATACGTGCAGGCGACAGAACGTCTGGCAGAAAATATAAAAAAGAAAAAAACCGGAACCTATCGTTTCAAAGGCGCAAAACTCAAGACCGCCCAGGATATACTGCAACGACGACTGATTTACCGAACCTTAACAGAAAAGAAACGTCAGATCCCCTGTTATGCAGGCCGAACAAATCTGGTATTAAGTGAAACAGGAGAAGTCTATGCCTGTGAAATGCTCAGCCATAGTTTTGGCAATGTGCGTGATTTTGATTATGACATACGCAGGGTACTACAAACTGAACAAGCTCAGCACGGCATTGCTTCAATAAAAGCACAGCAATGTTTTTGCAGTCACGAATGTTATTTCATGACTAATATCCTGCTCAACCCGACGTTATATCCGGCGCTGGCAAAAATTTATTTATCACAAGTGATGAATTAAATATCAGTTGTTGATGCGTCAGGCTCAGCGCTGCGATGGAACAATTTTGTTTCCACGCAAAGCCAGAAAAGACTTTTTATACCCTGCACGGCTACCTTGCAGTCATGCAAACAACGGATATGCAGGAGTTGCCTTAACAAAAATACAGGCCGGGAATAAAACCGGCGAAGCGCCAGCTGGCGTAATTCATGAATTTGATCGCGACTCATGCTGTAAGGAACAAAGGATGCTCCCTGGTAGGTGTAATCTGATAAGTTGGCAGAGATACGTCCATATTTTTCCAGGTTGTCATAGAGATAAGTTCCCGGAAATGCGGTCAGTGCATGGAAGTTTGCCAGGTCAGGATCAAGTTCAATTGCAAACTCAATGGTCTTCAGTGCCTCCTCATAGGTTTCACCGGGAATACCAAACAAAAACGGTGTGCTGACCTTTAAGCCTGCAGCCTTGGCTGCTTTGACAGCACAACGAATCTGCTCCAGCGTTATGCCTTTGCGCAAGGTATTGAGGTTTTTTTGCACACCACTCTCGGCGCCCAGTAAAATCGCCCAGCAGCCCGCCTGTTTCATTGCCTCTAACAAGGCTTTGTCTACCTGGTTTACACAGGCTGAAGCAAACCAGCTGAAATCCAGTTGTCGTGATTTAATTTCCCTGCACAATGTCATTAACCTGTCGTAATCGGCCGCCAGCGTATCATCAATGAATTTAATTTCTTTATAACCTTGCTTTAAACACAGTTCGATTTCGTCGAGCACATTGTCGACACTGCGAAAGCGAATGCCGCGCACCCCCGCCTTTCTTTGCCGGTCTGTCTGTGAACAAAAAATACAACGTCGGTTACAGCCACGCGAGGTGATCATTACCGCAACCGGCTGACGTTTGTAACTACCAGGCGGCGGAACATAACGGCTGGCATCGCCTAGCAAGTCGCGCGCCGGCATCGGCAAGGCATCGAGCTGTTCATTCAATGCCCGCGGCGGGTTTTCAACCAGTACCTCACCTTGCCTGAAGATTATGCCCTCTACACCAGCCAGACTCTCACCGCGTTCTAGTTTATTTACCATTTCGGTAACGCTGATCTCGCCTTCTCCGGTGACCACTGCATCGAAATAACGGCCTTCATCAAGCAGGCATTGTTTCTTGACGGCAATCGGGAATGGTCCGCCGACACAAATAAAAATAGCCGGATCGATGGCTTTGATAGCTTGCGCTGTTTTCACCGCTTTATGCCAGCCAAAAGTGGTCGAGTAGATGCCAACAAACGCTGCAAGGTTGCACCGGAGCTGCTGCAAAATATCGGTGTGTTGCATGAAAGCACCGTTTAAAAACTGCACACGGTGACCGGCCTGCTGAAGACAAGCCGCGACGTACAAGGTACCCAGCGGTTGCCAGTAGTTGATCTGCGAGCCGGCGGTTTTTGGCGGAAATAACTCTTCCGGGCGCCATGATGGTATGACCAGTGCGCAGTTCACAGCTCTAACGCTTTGGCTAAGACCGCTGACCGTGTTTCTGTTGTCAGGGTTTGTGTGTTCAACACATCGTCAGTCCGGCAGGCTGCAACTGGAGCTGGCGTTTGCATGATTTTTTCTGCAGCATCAATGCCCGCCATCATCGCGTGATCCATATTGTAATAACGAAACATGCCGCTGCGACCGGCTGTGTAGAGGTTACTGAACTGGTCCAGATAATCATAAATCGTCTGGCAATGCTGTTGATAACCGACTTCAAATAATGGGTAGGCATTTGCAATGCGGGTAACCAGCGAATCAAACACCATATCGCATTTGATTAAGCCCAGTGTCACCAGCTGATCAATGCTGCTGTCTGTCAGAGATTTATCACTGGCGTTCCAGATTGAATCACCGCGAGTGCAAAAATATTCCAGCACCAGATGCGTTTTACCTTCTGGTGAAAGGCAGGCACTCCAGTTTGATGGCTCATGCAGCCGGCCAAAGGCAATCTTCTTTTCAGGCAGATAAATCCAGCTCTGATCCGTCACTTTCGCACAGTTGAGCATTAATGTGACCGTCAAAAGATCACGGCTACCGAGCTGTGATGCCGCAGCCACCACCTTTGCAGGCGGTGATGGATTCATCGCACGCACCAGCGCCGGTAACGGTATGCTGGAGATAAATGAATCACCACTGAGGCATTTTTTCTGCCCGGCCTGCTGCACCTCGACATTGTTTATTATTAGGTTCGAATGATTGAGCTTAAGCACTCGCATGCCGGTGTGTACCGAGTTTGATTGGCGAATCTTCGCCGTCAGCTTGTCAGCAATCTGGCCGATGCCCCAGCGTGGATAAAGAAAACGATTGCTCAGCGTTGCCAGTTGCCTGCGCCGTGAAGCTAACAGTGAGTGTTTGATCGCCTTTGCCAGCGATAAACCCTGCACACGTTGTTGCATCCAGCTCATATCAATACGCTGGCAATCGATACCCCAGACCTTTTCACTGTAATCACGAAAATAAATATCAAACAGGGTGCGGCCAAAATGACTGATGACCCAGTCTTTTAATGACAGCGGTTGCGTTTTTATAAAACGTGAAACCAGCCGCTGGCGCAAATAGTCAAACAGGATCGACACTGTCATCACAACACCAAAACCACTGATCGCATTGAGCGGGCGTAACGGGTAATCGAAATAACGACCGGCTAATAAAATTTTACTGGAACGTGAAACGCAAAGACAATCTTCGCCGAGCAGCTTTCTGACGTATCGTTCAAGACCGGCATTGTCGGTAACGAATCGATGACCGCCCAGATCAAAACGAAAACCATTATGTTCTATCGTTCTGGCAAGACCGCCGACGTCTGCGGCCGCTTCGATGACAGTGACGCTTTGATTGGCAGCGCTCAATACATCAGCGGCCGTCAGGCCGGCCAGCCCGGCACCCAATATCAGCACGTCTTTATCATTGTGTTGTCTGTTATTCACCGTCATAACACCTCTGATACGTTTATTCTGGACGGAAATTCATTCATTTAAACTTTTGTAATAATCCTGAACCTCACTGCTGATGCCTTCAGCTGCCGGTGCCTCTGTGCTGGCACCATAACCACCGGCATCAGGGGCTTCGAAATAACCCGGTTCAACACCGGTAGTGGATGAAATACTGAAACCTACCAGAGCCGCCAGAACACAGCTGGCAGTCACTATTAGTACCCAGAGTTGTCTCTTCATTGTTCCTCCCGGTGGCAATCACGTGTGCTATTGCGATAACTGCAAAGCCAGTCATTAACGGCTAACAAAGTGCTCATCTGCCATGCCCGGTATTGGTCATCGACAGGGCTGATTGTTATTCTTCATCTTTAGACAAGTTTTTATAATATTCTTCCATCTCTTTACTAACCCCGGATTTCAGACCGGCTGGCTGCTCAGATTTATTACCGATCATGCCAACTTCATACATCGGTGGCAGGCTGTATCCCATCAGGAAACCCATAAAAATGGCCACCACCAGAATAACTATCCAAAGCTCGCGTTTCATTTTGCTTACCTCTCAATCATCTGTTGCTCTGTTCTGCAAACATGCTCAATACATCATTTGTCGCTTGCTATCTGTTTTATTCTTTGACGATATCCCAGATATACTCGCCACCTTGCTGTTTGCGCTCGACAATTTCATCACCGGTGATGTCACACATCGCAGCGATGGACTCACCGGATGACGGGTTATCGAATATCACTTCGAGGTGATCACCGGATGCAATCTTGGCCAGTGCTTTTTTGGTATAGATTTGCGGATGCGGACAAACATAGCCCTTTACGTCGAGCATAAAACGGTCATCTGATAGCTGTTCGAATTTCATCACTTCACCTCCGTCTTTTCGTGAAATACGCCGTCGCCAAATTCTTTTTCCATTTGCCGTTCGGTCCACCAGTTAAAAAACTTAACGCCGATATAAGCACCGCCGATCATGCCCAGGCCGAATAGCCAGCCAGACACATCACCCTGAGAGACACGCACAAAGAACGCGCCGACATTACAACCGAGTCCCAGACGGGAACCGATGCCCATTAAAGCGCCACCGATAATCGCCCAGGTTGCAAGCTCCCAGGTGGGCTTTTTAAATTTGAATTCATTGTGCAGTAACGCCATCACCGCAGCACCACCGATTAAGGCCAGGCTCATCCAGTCGGCCGGATTAATGGCCGGGTTCGGGATACCATTGACCATGCCAAAATAGATGTTATCCATATTGTCCGCACCCATTTTGTTAAACACCCAGCCCACCCACTGTGCTTCCTGTGTCGTCACATACCAGTAACCCGGATCAAAGACGGTGCCGTTGACGGATAAACCAAAATCATGTCCCATGCGTTCAAGCAGCGTGCCTGCATTCCTGACTCCGAACTTGACTCTCAGGCCCTGGGTCACAAACATTTGCAGGCCGCAGAAAATGCCCAGTATCAGGCCCGCAATAGCGGTTCGTTTTGAGGAAGCGAGCATGGTCCAGTAGCCGATGAGTTCATCCTTAAAGCCTGTTGCCGATTGTGTTTTTAATCTTTTTTTCATAAAACCGCGGCGTGACCAGACCAGGTAGACAATCAGCAACAGTATCGCGGCCGGTATCACCACACCGATCAACACGTTACCAACAAATGCACCGATTATTGAATCATCTGTCATGCCCATCATGCTGGCATAGGTCATCACCGGCTGATCCCAGACGTAACCGGCAAGGTATTGATCGACCCAGCCGTCACCGGCATTGATCACAGCCGGCAAGCCTTTTTCGACGGCCGATTGATGCCAGGACTCAGGCACCAGTTTATTGCTCCAGCCCGCCACATCGGCAAATAAAGCCTGAGTAACGCTGATCGAGAGGATAACAATCAGCGCCACACCATTGCCCTCACCGGTTTTGTAAAGCGAGCCGGATGCACAACCACCGGCAAACACCATGCCCACTCCAAAAATAAAGCCGGCGACGACAGCATGAAAACTTGTCGGCGCGGCGTGAAAGGTACTCAGCCCGGTTGCACTCACAAATGCACTGACTAGTGCAAATAAAACCGTTGCCAGCATCACACCAACGACCATACGTGGCACACCAACAGCGAACAAATCCCTGAAGGCCGATGAAAAACAGAAACGCCCGTACTGCAGGCACATGCCGTAGATAAAACCGAACCACAGGTAAACCGATAAATAGATATAATATTCATTGTATGCAAACGTGCCGACACTAACGGTGACAAAAAATGCCAAAATGCCATAGGCCCACATGCGTTTTTTATTAAGCTCAGTTTCCATGAGTATCACCCCTGTATTAATTCTGCAGACTGTCGCTGAGTGTCGGCTTCATAGACGTCGACAATGGTCGAATAGCGGTAGACGCCTTCGTGCTGAGTAAATCTTTTTTTAAGGTAAAAGCCTTTTAAGCGGGCAGAAACCGGTGCCGGCAATGACTGGCTTTTCGTCTCGGCCACGATAATGATGAGCTTGTCTTGTATCGCATTGCTGCTCTGATAATAGTCTTCTGCTTTATACAGCCAGCTAAATCGTAATGCTGATGTGGCCGATTTTTTACTCACACCCGGTGCCACTAAATTCGGTGATTTCCAGTAGATAATTTTTTTAGTAACAAACAGATCCAGCAAAGGCAGGGAGACGAATGGATTGATGTCTGACTGTGTTTGCGCCAGTAAAATCACTTCTACCGTCGAGGCATTGAGATTGTTAATGTATTCGCCGGCCTGCTTAATATTGCTTGCGCTGGTGCTGCGTAAAAATGGCGAGTAAGCACAGAACGTCACTGCCAGCGAAGAGACGAGAATACATAACACGGTGTAATTTCTGAGCCGGCTGTCACTGATCTGGCGCAAGCCATAAGCGGCCATTAACGCCAGCATCGGCAACACGATTAATACGTATCTGCTGCGTTGGATGTCAAGCAACAGCACTAACAGCAGCATCCAGCTAATCACCAGGTAGTGACGATCACGTTTGCGCCATGCGAAATAAACAGAACTGATTGCTGCCAGCGAGATAAAAGGATGCAGCTGATAAAAAAAGGTGGACAGATGAGTTTCATGCCAGCGTGATAAACCGGGTAACTGATAGCTCCTTAGCAATACAAACTGCCGGCTGATAGCCTCGTATTTCCATACTAGCAGAAAAATAAAAAACAAAGCCACCACGCCAAACACAGGCAAGAGCTGTTGATGCAAATGCCGCCAGCTGCACTGGCGGCAGCACAATACAATAACGCCCAGCACACTGAGCATAAGCCAGTTTGAGTATTTGCATAACATCGCCAGAATAATGCTTATCGTCGCGATGACTGACCAGCTGAACGCCTGTGTTTTAACTGCAAGCAGCAGGCTATAAACTGCCAGCAGCAAAAAAAACATACTCGGAATATCAACCAGCATCAGTGGCACCTGGCTAATAACATACGGCATTGCCAGCAATAATGCGGCGCCGTATAAAGCCACTGTTTGATCCCACAACTGACGTCCAATCAAGAAAGTTAATAACACGCTGCCACAGAACAAGAGTGTTGTCAGAAACTGGATCGCAACGCGGTGTTCACCCAGCAGGTCAAATACCACGCCATAGAGAAAAGGAATCAGAGGCAGGTCAGTCCAGGCAGAAATTCCATCGCCCCACTGGTTAATAAAATACCACGCACCGTTGCTGGCAAGGCTTTTTGCCTGTAAAAAATAACGCGAAGCATCAACGATAATTTCAGGCTGGCTCCACTGTAATGCACACATTACAAATGCAGAAAGCAACAACAGTAACAGTGTTTTTTTTGGCCTTAAGGCAAAAGTCGTCAGCCACCACGACAGCCACAACACAGGCAGCAGCATGATTGCGATAACAAATATCTCATTATTTGCAAACACCCATTGCCAGCTTGTTAAACGATTATCATCAAAATCGCGAAAAAGATAGAGAACAAACAACGCGCTTAACGACAACAACGCAATCATCACGGCGACAAGATGGCGCACCGTCTCTTCGGAATGCGTTTCAAATCGCCGAGATAATACCGAGACAGCTGGGCGGCTCAGCACTGGCAATAACTTCAGTGACAATAAGCCTTGATAAAAGTAATGGCAGTACCTATTTATGGCGCAGATACATGCCCTGAACAATTCACAACAACAGCCTGACAGGCTAAACGACTTTGCTGCCTGGATGACTGACTGGTGATTTGAACTTGTGTGCATTAATCTCACACTCCCTGAATAAGAACCGCTTTTCGACCATGTTATTTACCATGAAATAACTTTATCGCACTGCTCAATCCGCTCTACGAGTTCGTCATAACTTATTCTCATGGCCGTCAGGTCTATGACCTCCACTTCATGATGCTCTGAATGATGCGTAATAATATGTTCTGCATCGCTGTCCGGTCCATCATTTAGAATATGTAATACTTTCATCATCTATTGTCCTTGTTTGCAAAGCCACATCTGTTATAACCATTGCTTTTAGTTACAGAACAATGACTTTATCCGACTGGTTATTCATCATCGCGTTATTAAACTGACTGCCTATAACAATTTCTTTTGAAATATCGGATGTATCAACACCCAGCTCAGTGGCACTGTGATGACACAGACTCATTATTATATTGTCGAGTTTACAAAGCTCAGCGAATTCTGGAAATGCCAGCAGCCTTGTGCCTTCGTTCATCGCAAACAGTGACAGCTCATGGCCTTTTGCGCTGGCAGCGTTACTGATATGAATAATCTGATCAAGGTGCCTGTCCGTCGTAATTAAAATTCCCAGTTTCACAATGCGCCTCTTATTGTCGATGCCCCGATTTTCAATCAGCCTGCTGTTTTTGCTGCACAGACGAGACGATTCATGTCACGCGATACGAAAAGCATGCAACAAAGTTTGCAATCTGCTTAAAAAGTACACGATTATGTACAATGCAAAAATGATGTATCTGCATCATATTGAGCTGGTCAGACAGCGTTTAGCGAGGCAGTAACGGGGAGAAATTGTAAACTCGGTTTTTTAGACAGCGCTAGCGCTCATTCACACCAGAAAGGCAGGCTGGCTGATGCATCAGGCATAAACAAATTAATATGCCAGAACGTGATCGTATGTCAGCAGTTTGTCTGCCATCGCTGCCGTTGCAAGGTAAGCGACCTCATCACCCTGTACAACATTCGAATAAATATTCATCTGCATTTCCTGTATGGTCTCGATATTTAATGCTGTCTTGTCAGAGCGATCAAGATGGTTATTGAGTATAAAAATATCAACAGTATCGTCCATTAAAATTAAGCCTATGGACATTCGCAATGCTTCAGCTTGTCTGTTTCTTAGAATAACGGCTATTTGTTTACTCATTATCTAACTCCTGTATCCGATAATTTTATGTTATCTGCACCAACATCGCTTTATTAAACCATTACATTACAAGATTATGGCGGTAGGCATAGGCTACTGCTTCGGTCTGACTATGAACGCCTAACTTGTTCTGAATGTGCTGAATATGGTTTCTTACCGTGGTATGGCTGATCGTAAATCGTTTGGAGATAACATTGCTAGACAAACCTTCAGAGAGTAACTGCAACACCTCTGTTTCTCTTGCCGTCAGTCTTGATAGTGTTTTTTCACAGTCGGCCAGCGATGCCATCTGTCTGCCAGAGCGCGATGTCTGATCCAGTGTGTTAAGCAAGTGCTGGTTAACCGAGCGGTATAACAGGTGCAGCACAATCCATTTTTTATTACAGCACGATGGTAGCAATAAAACATCAACTGACAAGATCATGGTTTTGCCATCGGCGTTTCTGGTTTTTATTGAAAACCTGTTCGGTGCATCGCCTCCCCGGCATAGTTGTGCGACGCAGCAATCAGCGTGACAAAATGCAGCACCCGATGAAGGATTCATACCACACAGCACATCATTGCACGGACGACCCAGTATCGCCTGTGAAGGCCGCTTAAAAAGTTCTTCACAGCCTGGATTCCAGAAAATAATTCTCTGTTTCGCATCCACAGCAAATACACCATCTACCGCACCGTAGAGAATATCGTCTAACGTAGACATCTGCAAAACCTTGTCTTGACAGGCATTTATAAACCCTCATATATTAGAAAATACTTCGGGTAGAATCTTCCTTGTAACTCTTGATAGTTAGCCATATCATTTTAAAATACTGGCTTTTAAAAGATAAAAACTAAATATAGTCAGACATCGTAATCACAATTATCAAACTTGCAGCAGTGAGCATATTGATCCAGAACAATTTATCAATAATAATTATTCGTATTACTTGAAAATTGTTTTGGCTTTATAAAAAGCCGCATACATATCCTGACTGTTGTTAAATCAGTAATGCGATTTGCTATATAGCTCTACTGAGCAAGCCATTTGAATAAAACCGCAAGCTTATATTAATATCCCAATATATAGTAATATAGATTTGGCACTACCGTTTAAAGATGCGCCTGTTTAATCATTATCTCTCAAGCCGCTTGCGCAAATAGCAAGCGGCTGACAGGAAAAAGGAATTATCATGCTTGAGTGCATTGTTTCATGATCACGGCAGAATGCTGAACCGCATCATGCAACCGGTGTTGCAAGGTGTTTATGATCACTGACAAAGAAAACAGCCCCGTACAGAAATCGAATCTTAATAATCACCAACAGTCCGCACCGGCTTTAAAGAACCGACCAAAACAACCGCCAGCAGCTGACTTTAAGACAGCGTTAAGCCGTTCAACGCTGCTGTATTCATTCAAGATCGCTCAGACATTATTGCAAACTATTGCGGATGTGTGAAAGCCAGCCATTCATCGGTTTATTGCTAACAGCTGCATTATTTTTAATCTATACTTAAAACGACACTTTATCGGATGACTGTTGTCCGCCTGTTTAATTTATTAACCAAACAAGAAGGAGCTTACTGACTGAATCGACTGATTTAATATGCCACTGATACTATTGCTGATCTTAACAGGCCTTTTACCCGCCAAAGGCATCGCAGCCACACCTCAAACATTCAGCCAGGCTAAAAAGATTATCAGCAGCATCTACTCCCAGAACCCCGTTAGCTTTTATTGTAACTGCCTTTATAACAAGGTAGACGGCAAGCTAAAGACTGACCTTAAGAGCTGCGGTTACACTGCGCGAAAAAATGCAAAACGTGCCGCCCGAATTGAATGGGAACATGTTGTGCCCGCATGGTGGCTCGGGCATCAGCGTCAGTGCTGGAAAAATGGCGGACGCAGAAACTGCCGAAAAACTGACCCTGTGTTTCGCAGAGCTGAAGCGGATTTAATGAACCTGGTGCCTGCCGTGGGCGAAGTAAACGGGGACCGCTCAAATTATCGCTTTGGTATTATTGAAGGTGAAGCCCGTCGTTACGGTCAGTGCGATATGGAAATAGACTTCAAACAGCGCGTTGCAGAGCCTACACTAGAACGACGTGGCGATATCGCCAGAACGTATTTTTACATGAGCAACAAATACAATATAAAACTCAGCCCGGCACAGCAAAAAATGTTTACCGCATGGGATCTGCAAGACCCTGAATCTGCCTGGGAAAAAAAACGAAAATTAATGATTGAAGAATATAGCAATACTTCCCGACAAGCCCGCCTCAAACTAGACTAAAGCCATTAATGCAATACGCTGGCCAAATATAGCTGTTCATCACTTTTAATATAAATGTTGGCATTCAGTTCAGCGAACCTACTTAAGCTGATGAACCGTGTTGTATTGTAAACTCTTTTAAAAGAGTGCATTTAACTCCAACAGCAAAAAACCAGGGGTATCAAACATTTCAGCTGCACATGCAACGCTCTGGCGTTACACTGGTAAATAATCACAGCTGTTCACAGATAAACCCTCGCAATAAAGGCAGAGCCTATGTACATTTATGAACAAGGTCCTGATCACGGAACCCCGGTGATGTTTCTGCACGGTGCGCTGGTCGCTGGCTGGATGTGGTTCGGGCAGGTCGAGGCCCTTGCCAGCTATCGTTGCCTGATTCCGGATTATCCCGGTATTGGACATAGCGCCGGTGAGCAATGGATAAGTTGCGCGGATACCGCTGACAAGATTGCCAGCATTATCCGCTCACGCTGTGATGCGGGCTCTTGTCATATTGTTGGCCTGTCTCTGGGTGGCATTATTGGCCTGCATCTGGCGCAAAGGCATGCTGATGTGGTTCGCTCTTTAATCATTTCTGGTGTGCCGCACGGACACATTGCATTACCTCTTAGACTGCTCAACAAAGCAATGCTTGCCTTGTATAAATACCCATGGGGGGCATATGTTATCGCGCAAGTGATGGCCATTCCTGCTGGTGAATCCCGCGAGGCATTTGTTGATACAGCCCGGCAATCGAAGCCGGGCGTATGGCAATCAGTCAGCAATGAGATTTATAACTCAACTCTGCCAGCGGGTTTAGAAACAATCAGCCTGCCGACGCTGGTAGTGGCGGGAACGAGAGACTCGGCGCCGGCCCGGCGTGCAGTGCCCTATCTGTGCCAGCAACTGGCTAATGCAACCGGCTGTATAGTGCCTGATGTCGGTCATCAATGGAATGCTGAACAGCCCGAGCTGTTTACTGAAATGGTTCGACAATGGCTTGCGTCACAGCGCGTTGCCGATGGATTAGTTCGAGTTGACGGTGATTTTTAAAACTATGCATTGTTACAGACGCGGCGATCAGACGATCAGGCTAAAGCGACATACAAATCATGATGACTCACTTGCATCTAGCTGAATGCCTGAAGCAGCCGTCAATGCGTATTGAATATCAGCTTCAGGCGGCAGCGTTATGCTCGTTTTGAACCGAGCTTTTTGTTCGTTATTGGTGTCTATTACTGGCTTTAAGATAAGCCATTACAATTCATGGAGATAGAAAATGAACAAACAAAAAAGGATAGAAATAGGTGCCGCCACATTATTCATCACTGCAACAGTGGCATACTCGATAGCCGTCATATTGTTTGAGCCGATTTTGACTGACAGCGCTTATATGCTTAAGGTTCATGAAAATAAAAACGTGATGACAACAGCGGCACTACTGGTTTTAGTAGACAGCGTCGCCGTTGCTGCAATCGGTATTGTGCTTTACCCTGTACTGAAAACACACAGCGAATCCTTAGCGCTTGGTTATGCTGGCGCAAGAATGATTGAATGCATGCTGTTTGTCGTCAATGTCATTGCAATGTTATCACTGGTATCGTTGAGCCAGGAATATGCAAACCTTGGCTCCCAGAGTAGCCCCGTATACCAAAGCCTGGGTGCGGTGTTAATGGCTGCTGCTAACTGGGCCTATTTGTTTGGCTTGGGACTTGCATTTTCGCTGTCTGCCCTGATTTTGAATTTTTTATTATATCAGTCAAGGCTGATACCCCGGTGGTTATCAGCATGGGGTTTTATCGCCGCGCTGTTGGTCTTTGTCAACTTTGTTTTAGAGACATGCAGCATCAATCCGTTTGAAGTTTTATTTTTTCCAATAGCTATTCAGGAAATGGTTTTTGCAGTCTGGCTGATAATAAGAGGATTTGATCTGGCAGCCAATTCCACTGTCGAGCTGGGCAAGGCTTAATCGACTTAAGATAACCGCTTCTATGTTTACTGTTTCAGTAGCCAGTAAATATTGTCTGGATTGTTAGCCTCATCGGCATACTGAGCCGCTCATTAATTGTCTGCCATATCTGTACACGGTATGAAAAATCACACATCATTAGTGAAAGGAGAACATCATGAAAACAGACTCAACAAGCCCAAAAATTTCAGGAGCTCTCTTTCTGCTGGCTATGGTTAGCAGTTTAGTCGGTGGTGGCATCATCGAATCGGGTATCGGTGCAGCGGATTACCTGGTCAGCATTACCAGCTCTGCAACTCAACTATATATAGGCAGCTCTTTTGAAATGATTAATGCGATTGCT
>Ga0224506_10000190_pt1 | contig 60102 bp, 98 predicted proteins | sample SF_Jan12_sed_USG_2_FD_169108 | JGI IMG/M metagenome (GOLD analysis project Ga0224506, IMG submission 169108) | Sediment microbial communities from San Francisco Bay, California, United States - SF_Jan12_sed_USGS_8_1 | ecosystem: Environmental > Aquatic > Marine > Sediment | place: USA... | reverse complement strand
AGGAAGAAAGCCTTGGCGATCTGCTCCCGCACATCCATGCGCAGCTCGTTGCCAGTCCTGACACCCTCGTTCGCCCGTGCTTCATAGGCCGGCCTCAGGGCCGCGCCCAGCCGCTCGTCATAGGCGGAATCGACCCAGGTCGTGCCGCCGGCAAAAAGCTGCATGTCGGAGCGGATCACCTCCTCGGTGGCGATCATGGGCGGGTCGGCGAACTTCTCCGAGCTTTCCAGGAGCGTCAGTGTCATGGCCTGGATCAGGCGGGCATCCGGCAGGGCCGCCGTGACGGCGGGCGAGGAGGCATACTGGGAACCGGGGATGGTGACCCAGCGGGGGATGATGTACTTGCGCTGCCAGGAGCCGATTTCCTCCATGACCCAGTTGTTGTCGGTATCGATCCAGACCGATACCCAGGGCGTGCGCCACTTCTTGCCCTCCCGGTCGCGCAGCTCGTAGTCCTCGGCCTTGATCATCACGTGCAGGCAGTTGACGCCGCCGCCCTGACGATCGAAAGCCGCCGTGCTGTTGGTGTGGGGTGCCTGGCTTAGCCGTTCCTTCGCCTTCGGGCTGATCTTGTCGCCGAAGGAGCCGTAGAGCTGCAAGGGACTGGGCTTCCATTTGCGGTAAATCTGGGAAATCTTGCCCTCGGCGTCCTCGCGCCAGGCCACGTCGCGCAGGTGGAAGCATTGATACAGCAGGGTGTCGCGGGTCTTGTTGAGGTCGAGATAAAGCGGCGCCTGGCCGAAGGTGACGAAGGTGTGGTCGCCCTCCTTGGTGGCGCGCACGAAATTGGCGCTCTTGTCGTACATGGCCCGGCGCTGCACCTGGGTCTTGTGCTCCAGCCAGCGGCGCGTTTGGGTGTTCTCTTTCCGCTCGTCCAGGGCGCGGAGATTGAACCAGACGCCCGGCGAGGTCGTGTCCAATTGGATCGGGCGCAGCATGGCGGAAAGGGAGTCGCCCAGGGTGCGCCGCGCCATCAGAGGATAGGAGGTGGTCAAGTGGTCGGCGAACTCATCGCCCAGATAGCGGTTGGTCGTGAAGTCCGCCATTTCGGGATAGAAGTGATAGGCGATTTCCTGCCACAGGGACATGAGGGAGCCGCGCGTGCCGAAAGCCGCGCTGGCGTCCTCGATCAGCCTCTTGTGGCGCTCGGAAATCTCCATGTCAGCCCCCCAGGCTGCTGTTCTCGCTCAGGAGCGTCGAGGAGCGGCCCGACCGCCGCCGCGCCGCCGCCGCACGCCGTTTGCGCTGGACCTCCAATTCGTCTTCCGGGTCCGGCATGGGCAGGGCTTCATCCTCTTCGGGCGGGGGCGGGGGCTTGTTGGGTTCGTCGGGGGTCTTCGGTCCCTTGAGCACCTTCAGGGCCTGGGCCAGCGGCGAGGCGCGCTGGTCGATCACATAGGAGCCCGGCACCGCCGCCATTGCGATATAATGATTTGCGCTGGTTGCTTGCTTTCCCATCACAGTATCCTTTGCATGACGCGCCCGAGGAACGTGAAGCCCGCGCGCTCGAAAAGCCTAACATACAGCTTTTCCGTCCGTTCGCCCATCCCGGCGGTCGAGGCGGCGAAAACGATGACGGCGCCGCGCGCCTGGCAGGCAAGGACGATTTCCCTCACCAGCGCCCTGGCGGTACCGAGCCCCCGGAATTCCTTGTGAACGAACATCTTTTCCACATAGGCGCAGGTTTCATCGTACCAATGGGCTTCGTAGCCTACGATGGCCGCGCCGCTGATGACATCGCCATCCTGCTCGACAAGAACGTCATAGGCCGGTTGGCCGATTAACCACAAGAGATAATGCGCCGACTTCTCCCGGTTGAAGGTCAGCGGCAGGGCCGACTCACCGGTGAAATCCCGTGCCATGGCGACCAATTGGCCGAGGTCGCCAGGGACGGCTTTGCGAACATGGCTCATAGGACAGCCCTGAAGTAAGCGATAGTGCGCTCCAATCCCTCTCTAAGGGTCGTGTGCGGCGCCCAGCCGAGAGCCCGCGCGGCCAGATCGATTGCCGGCCGGCGGCGCTTCGGGTCGTCGCCCGGCAAGGTCTTGTGGATAATAGACGATTTGCTGCCGGTCATGGTCAAAATCGTTTCCGCCAGTGTCTTGATGCTGATCTCTTCCGGATTGCCCAGGTTGATCGGGCCTGGAATATTCCGCTCCATCATGCGGATCAGACCCTCGACCATATCGTCCACATAGCAGAAGGAGCGCGTCTGTGAGCCGTCGCCGTAAACCGTCAGCGGCTCGTTCCGCAGGGCCTGGACGATGAAGTTCGACACCGCCCGGCCATCGTCGATCTGCATCCGGGGGCCGTAGGTGTTGAAGATTCTCGCTACTCGGATATCGGCGCCCAAGCGTCCGTAGTCGAAGCAGAGCGCCTCCGCGACTCGCTTACCTTCGTCGTAACAGGCCCGTGGCCCGATCGGGTTGACGTTGCCCCAATAGTCCTCCGTCTGGGGGTGATGCAGGGGATCGCCGTAGACTTCCGAAGTGGAGGCCATGAGAAAGCGCGCATCCAGGCCGAGCAACCTGTCGGTCCCTTCGAAGCAGGTCCGCAGCGTCTGGAGCGGGTCTTTCCGGTAATGGACGGGAGAGGCCGGGCAGGCCAGGTGGTAGATTTGATCGAAGGGCTCAAGCGGCACCGTGCGAACATCGGAACGGATCAAACGGAAGCGCTCGTTGGACAGGAGGCGCCGAATGTTCTCCAAAGAGCCGGTCGAGAGATCGTCGAGACAGACAACCTCGTGTTCGGTCAATAGCCGCCCGCAAAGATGCGAGCCGATGAAGCCCGCTCCGCCGGTGACGAGAATCCTCATCGCCGACGCTTTCTGTTCGCATGGCCCCGGATCACGACCGGCTTGCGCCGCATTCGGTTCGTGTCGCGCCAAATCTCCCCATGGGTCAGATAGGTGGGGCCGGTGTCGTGGGCCATCACGACCGCATCGCCCTTGTCCGGCGAGCGCCCCAGGCGCTGGGCCTGCTTTTCTTTCAGCTCCAACTGGATTTTACCGCGCGTCGTGTCGATATCGAGCCGGCGCACCGACACCAGATCGGCGGCCAGTTCGGAATCCGGCGGCAGCATAATGGGACTGCCACCCTCCTGGTCGGGGTCGAGCGCCTCGCGGAAGCGCCAGTAAACCTCGGCGCGCTTGTTCGCGAAGGGCAGCAAGCGGTCCTTGGTCCGGCTCGCAACCGCGTCGGCGCCCTTGAACCCGATCACGTTCTCGGCCCCGATGTTCTCCTGCAGGCATTCGTAGGCTCCGCTGCCGTACCCGCCGCCCATGTCGATGCAAACCTTGGCCGAATTGCGCCGCACCTTGATGACTTCCGCCGCGATATCCCGCCCGGTGGGGGTCTGGACGCCGGGGATCGCGGTCAGTTCGGCGAACCAGCAATCGTAACGCGGCGCCAGGACGGTCTGTGCCTTCCCGCCCATGGCCACATCGACTCCGATGGCGCACATGGGCGCATCCGGCGGGTCGCGGGTCCAGCGTTCCTGCGCGGCGATGACCCAATTGGTCGGAATGACCTGCATGGGGTCGTCCTCGTGGGCGATCATCCAGTTGCCGTCGCGGATGGCGCTCCGCAGGGGCTCGGGCAGGCCGTCCAGTTGCCGGGCATATTCGGTCTTGGCCAGGAAAGGATTATCCTTGAGGGCCGCCGGGATGAAGGTTCGGGAAGACGGCCTCACCAACTTGCCGCCGATCCGCACGTCTTCCGGCCCGTCAACCCACTTGTCGTGACCCTCTTCGTCCGAAACGACCCAGCGCAGCATCCCATTGGGCGTCGGGTGCAGGGGATGGCTGGGGTCGAGCCAGGGGCCGAACATCTTCACCAGCCATTGGCCCTCGGCGGGCTTGTCGGGCGGGTTGGTCGCCAGGACGGCCCGGCAACGCTGGCCCCGACTGGTCGAGCGCAGCCAGCCAAGCAGGAAGCGAACCTGGGACTCAAGAAACTGGGACGCCTCGTCCAGGCCGAGAAAGTCATGGGGCTGGCCCTTCCAATGCTCCTCGTCGCCCGGCATCTTGGCGGCACCGAACTCGATCAAACGCTCGTCCTTGGTCTTCAGGCGGGCCGGCGGCTGGCCGGAATAGCCGACGCGCGTCCCGTATTTCTCTAGGCAATCGTCCTGCAAGGCGCCGAGATCGGTGTACTGGCGGCGCATCAGAAGCGAGCGCCTATGCCGCGTCAAAGCCAGTCCAATGATCAGGCCGCTTTTCCCGCCTCCGGCTTGGCCGCCATACAATAGTATGTCAGCCTCTGAAATGTAGGCGTCGTATTGCGGCCCCGCATTGGGCGCCCAGCGGTTACCGAACTCTGGGTCTTCGAGGATTTGCCGATCCAGCTCCTTGAGCTGATCCGGGCTCATCCGCTCGATTTTTTGGACCAGTTCGTCAAGGGCGCTCATGCCGGGTCGATCATCCCCCAGACATACATGCGGCGGTAATACTGGGTGGCGGACAACTCGCCCTTCAGGTGGTTGATGTTGGAGGCTAGTTGACCCTGCTTTCGGTTGGCATTCATCAATTCCTGGTCGGCGAGGGCGATCTCCTCCTGGGTAACGGGCGTGTTGCGAGCCAGAATCTTTTTCAGGATGATGCTGGCGCCCTCGATCCGGAACATTTCGGCCCGCACCGCTTCGTATTGCGGCTCGTGCTCACCAATCATGTGCTGCAGCCAGGCGGCCTTCTTCTCTAAGGTAAGGGAAAGGTGCGTCTCGTAGCGATCCGGATAGGGATTGAGATCGCGGGTCAGGCCGCAACCGTTGGGGAAGTGCAGGTTGATGCCCAGAAGCCGGGCCAAGTCCAGAAAATGGGCACAGCCGGCGTGCTGCGAAATGTATTCCTCGCCCGATTCCAGGTCGATGCCCCAGCAGCCGATATCGGTCGCGCCCTCCTCGATGGCCAAGGCGAGCGCATAACAGATCGAGGTGGAGAACCACATGCGCCGGTACTTGGTGAAAAGCGCCTCGCGGTCGATCACCACGTTGGTCTTCCATTCGCCCCGCACGTTGGCCTTGAGCCAATCGTCGTTCTTGCCATGATCGTGCGCCCAGCGCGGCAAGTGGGTTTTCATGTCCACGATGCTGTAGACCGACTGCTCGCCATCGACCTTCGAGAGGTCGTCCAGATAGGACTTGTCATCCTTCAGTTCGCCGAAATCCAACGGCCAGACCGTGTGGGTTTCGAACAACCGGCTCCATCTGTTGGCGTCCTTGCCACCCGGGCCGATGGTCCAGATTTCCCAGGACTCGTCCTTTAAAGGCGCCTGCATCCTGGAGGGCGTCGTACCGAGAATGGCGATCTTCCGCTGTTTCGCGGCCCCAGCGCTGTTAGTCATTCAAGCTCCTCAGGAAGATACACTCACGGTTGCGCTCTTGATCTGCCAGGCCGTCGCAGACAAGCCGCGCAGGACCAGCGTTCCACCGATACCGGCGGCGGCGCCGGTCACGGTGAGGGTGGTCGAACCCCCGGCGGCGGATTCGGCCAGGGTCGAGTTGAACTTGATCGTGGTGGCGGTGGTATGGAGAACCAGGGCCGTCGCCGAGGTCTGGAACACGATCTCCTTTTCGACGCCCTGGACGGGGGCCGCAACCGGCATGGAGGAACCGGACGTGGAGTCGCTGGAGACGATGCTGACACCGGAGTTCGAGATCGCCCCGACGGCACCGGAAACGGTTTCGAACAAACCCCGGCCCCACATCTGGGCCGAGCGGTCGGCGCCCTGGGTCGAGCCCGAGGGATCGGAAACGATGCCGCCGCTGGACGAAAGGGCAAGCCGGCGGCCATGGATGGAAGTCCTGATGGAAAACATTGCTGAAGCTCCGCTTGTTGCTGTTGCAGCCTTACCCCAGCGGCTAATCGAAGGCCATTTGGCGTTCCTTGTTCGCCCGGTCTTCCCGATAGGCTCTTAAGCCCACGGCGTTTTCGCCGGGCCTTGGTAACACTTTTGCCACCACTTCGTCTAGATATCCCATGCGGACGCCGGCACGCCACATCCTATGTTGTAGATCGGTGTCGTTGACCCGGTGCCAAGTCTTGCGCCAGCAGTCGGGATTGTAGCGGAAGAACCTCAAATAGGAGCGGTAAAGCCAGGTCTGCGTGCCGCCGATCTTCGTTCCCATCAGGTCGTAGGGAGCAACCTTGCCCTCGTGCGTCTCGTGCGCAGCCGATACGAACTCGAAATCGTTCGCCTGAGCGAAGCACAGAAGCTTCTCCAGGCGGTCCGGGGTCCAGGTATCATCGTCGTCGATCCTTGCAATCCAGTCTCCCTTGGCGAGCCTGAGCGCGGCATTGGCCGGCGCGACAGGGCCGGCGAGCCAGTGGTTCTCCGCCGTCGGTGGATAGGCGCTATAACGAGGCACACAAAGAGGAACGAAGTCACGCTCGGCAAAATACACTTCGACGCTTGCACGAGCCAAGGCTCTTATGTTCTCTTCGCTGCTGCCATGGGCAGCAACAATGATTTCTATGTTTCCATAGGTCTGCTTGAGAACGCTGGGCAGCGCCCTCGTCATCAGAAGTTCCTCCCGATTATATGTCGGGATATAGACCGTAATCAGGGGGCTGCGGTCTTGAATGGCCGGCCCGCAATTCAGACGAGCCCGCCAGAGAAGAAGCGGCTCAACCGTTCTGTACCACGCGCTGCGGCATGCGGATATCGTCCTGTTTAACAACCAGCGATCCGGCAGGTATGAAGGTATTGGGCTCAAGGGTCACGTTCTCCACGATGATGGCGCCGGCCCCGATAAAGCAGCCCTCGCCAAGGGTCACGCCGCCGCAAAGAATGGCGCCGGGAGCGATGGAACAGTGGTCGCCAATAACACAATCATGGTCAATCTGGGCGCCAGTATTGATAAGAATGTTCTTTCCTAAATGAACATGCGGGCCGATAAGAACGCCGGCCATAATCTGCTGATTATATGCGATTCTGCTCTCAAGAAGTCTAAAGATTACCCGTCTTGTTTTTACGTCCCCCATGCCAATTATTAAGTCCCCCTCGATTGGTATTTCTTCATTGGGGCCAAGCATCCGCACATTCTCACCAGGGAAATATCGATGGGCAAGCGCCCTTGCGTGCCCGCCATTTCCTATAATGATCGCCATTTTTCCCTCTCATTTCTGATCTTCATCACCGGCGCCTCGCAGTCGAGCGGGGCCTTCTCATCCGAGCCCAAAGCCTGTTCTGCTTCCCGGATGCCCTCGACCATGGCCTTGAACTGCGCCGGCTCGATGGAGGCTTGATGATCCGGCCCCTCCGCATCACGGTCCAGGGTCAGGTGCTTCTCGATCATTTTGGCGCCCAAAGCTGTGGCCGCGATGGGCACCGCGATACCGGTGGTGTGGTCCGACAGGCCCGGCAGTGCGTCGAACTCCCGCCGGTAGGTGTCCATGACCCGCAGGTGAACGTCCGAGGGCCGCGTCGGGTAACAACTGGTGCATTGCAGCATGAAGACCTTGGGCCAGTTGAGCGCGCGCATGGCCTCCCGGATGTCGGAAACGGTCGCCATGCCGGTCGAGAGGATCAAGTCCAAACCGCTCGATCGAGCCGCCTCCAGAAGGGCCATATCCCTTAACCCGCCGGAGGAAATCTTGAGCCGCTTCACGCCCATATCGACCAGGAATTCCAAGGACATGACATCGAAGGGCGTGCAGAGGAATTCCAGATCGAGGGCTTCCGCATAGGCTTTGAGGTCCGGATAGAGCCCCGTCGGAAGGGCCAGCGTCTTGAGCATGTCCCGCCAGGGACCAGGCGGCGACAGGAGAAAGGGACGGTAGAGCTGAAACTTCACCGCGTCCGCGCCCGCCTGGGCGGCATGATTAATTAGGGTATGAGCTAGATTCAGGGAGCCTTGATGATTAATTCCGATTTCCGCCACTACACAGACCATCGCTTCACCTGTATGCCCTCGAGGTCGATTGTCGAAAGAACGCGGGCGATCTTGGCCGAAGCGCCCGGTTCGCCATAGGGGTTCTCATAAGGCCCGCCGTATTTGATCGCCCGCACAAGGGCATAGTGGATCGACTTCGCATCGCAATCAAAGACCGACGGCCCCTGGAGCCGGCCCTCTTGCCGCGTTCCGACATTCACCGTCGGCACGCCGAGCGTCGGAGCCTCGATGATGCCGCTGGAGGAATTGCCCACCACCGCAGCAGCATGGCGGCACAGCAGATGGTACTCACGGTCAGACAGTAGCCGAACATCCCGGCCGGCCAGTAAAGCGGCGATCTCCTTGCTTCCTGGGTCATCGTTTACGCCCGTCCAGATTTGTTGGTAGTCGGGGAAGCGGTCGAGAGCAGAGAGAAGGGCCGGCAGGTCGGAGTTCTCCTGCAGGGTGGCAGGGTGATAGGTGCAGACGAAATACGCCTCCGGGCTCCGGGGCGGGAGGTTGGTCAGGTTGTCCAGGCCCGGTGCCCCCGTGACGTGGACGCGCCAGCCATCCTCGCCCAGGCCCAGCACGAGCCGGCACTTGAAGGCGTCGTTGGCGACGAAATGGATGCTGGCCAGCTTGGAGATCGCATCCCTGATCTGGTTGTCATGGGAACCGAACGTCGCCTCTCCACCATGGATGTGCGCGATGGGGACGTTCGCCACGACCGCGACAGTCGCGACGGCCAGGGATTCCCAGCGGTCGCCCAGCAGCAGAACGATATCCCAGGGCTTCTTGAAAGCATTCTCGATTGCGCCGGCTTTCACGTCGTAGCACAGGACATGACAGCCCTGGCGGCGCAGTTCACTCACGACCGGCTTCAGCGGCGTGGCGTCGTGGCGCCCGCTCTCTATCGCAAGGATTCTTCGCAAGCCTTGATCACCTTGTCCTGATCATCCCTGGTGAGAGATGTGGAACAGGGGAGGCTGATTCCCCAATCGGCCTCTAGACGGTGCCTAAAACCGCCTACGCCCTCTAGACGGTGCCTAAAACCGCCTATGAAAAAAACTTTCGGCTGCTCAATAGTGGACATCCAGCGGCTCGGGCCACGGTCGATCATGGGCAGCCCAGCATCGGCATAGCGCTGCCAGATATTGCGTTTGATCTCCCGGAATTCCTCCAGCCGTTCCATCTGGGCACAGCCGATGGCGGCGTTGATATTGGCCATGCGGTAGTTGTATTTGCCGGTGCGATTGTTGATCAGCATTGTGACCCGGCCCTCCAAGCTCGGATCGTCGCCGACAACCGCCCCGCCATGTCCACAGGTCACGGTCTTATTGGCGGCAAAGCTGTAGCATTCAACAGTTCCGATGGGTTTGTTTCCTATGGCTGGGGCGGCGTCCACAAGCACAGGCCATTTCATGGTGCCCGGAGAATAGGCCGCAATATCATGGTTTTCCCCGCCTTCAGAAAAAACAACGTCGCACCCAAGGGAACGAAATACATTCCTGGCGGCAGGAAAAGACTTCCTCATCACCACCACACAGTCACCGGCGAAACCCAGCGCCGTTGCGGAGGCGTGCAAGGCCGCGCTGCCCGTAATTGTCGCAATGGCCCAGCGCCGACCCGATACTTCACGAACCATTCCCTCGAAACGCTCCACGAACGGCCCCTCGGGACCGACCCAGCCGGACGCGATGGCCTCGGCCACGTACTCGCCCTCCTTGCCGGTCAGATTAGGAACGGCTAACGGAATCATGCCACCACTCCTTTGTGCGTTTCAGACCCTCATCCAGGGAAACTCGGGGCCGCCAACCAGTTTCGGCGAAGAGCTTGGCCGAGGAAGCCCGCAACAGATGGACCTCGGCATTCTCAGGGCGGTACTCTCCCTGCGCGGCCGCATAGGTGATGATCTTGGCCGCCAAGTCCTTGATGCTGATCGATATGCCCGTGCCGGCATTGTAGACGCCGCCCGACAGCTTCATGACCGCCATGAAGGCCCGCACGGTGTCCTCGACATAGAGGAAGTCCCGATGGGGGCGCAGGTCGCCCAGGGTCACGGCGCCGTCGCGCAAGTCCTGCAGGATGATGCTGGCAATGACGGCCCGCTCGGACTGGCGGGGTCCGTAGGTGTTGAAGGGCCGCAGGATCACCGCCGGCAGATCGTAGCTGCGATGATAGGAGGTCACCAGGGCATCGGCGGCGATCTTCGAAGCCGCATAGGGCGACTGCGCCTGAAGCGGATGAGCCTCGTCCTGGGGCGTGTAGGCGGCGGTGCCGTAGACCTCCGAGGAAGAGGTGTGGATCAGCTTCGCACCAGTGGCCCGGCAGGCTTCCAGGACATTCAGCGTGCCGGTGACGTTGGTGTCGATGAAGGAACGGGGGGCGACGAAGCTGTAGGGAACTTCGATCTGGGCCGCGAGGTGAAAGACCGCCTCGTGACCCTTGATCAGGCGGCGCATCTGCTCGGCATCGCGCACGTCGCCGTGGGCCTTGCGGGCCTCGATGCCCTCCAGCCAGCCCCAGGATTGACTTGGATTGTAGAGCGCCAGACCGGTTACGTCGTGACCCTCGGCCACAAGCGTCTCTACGAGATGGGAGCCGATAAATCCGCAAGCACCGGTGACGAAACACCGCATCGAACATTCACCCCAGCTTTGGCCAAGACCGCTCTTATTTCGTCGAGCTTGACCCGATTATAGTGTAGGGCGCCCGCGATGGCTACCCCGGAGGCACCCGCTTGTTGGGCGGCCAGCGCATCGGATGCCTGGCCGAAACCGCCCGCCGCCACCACAGGGACCGTGACCGCAGACGATACCGCCCGCACGAGGTCAAGATCGAAGCCCTTCGACGTGCCTTCCCGGTCAATCGACGTGACAAGGATTTCCCCCGCGCCCCGGTCCACCGCCTCCCTGGCCCATTCTATCGCGTCCCGTCCGGTCGGTTGTCTTGCGCCCTCGCAATAGGCTTCCCATGAGCCGTTCCGCCGCTTGGCGTCGAGTTGGAGAACGACCGCCTGGGAGCCGAACTTTCTGGCAAGTCTGCTGAGAAGTCCGTTGTCATGCACTGCCGCACTATTGAGTATAATTTTGTCCGCTCCGGCGAGGAACAGAGCGCGCGAACCATCAATCGAACCAATGCCGCCACCAGACGAGAGAGGGACAAACACAGATTCTCCAACATGGCCAACAATGCCAGCAAGACTATTGCGACCATATAGAGAGGCAACAACATCCAAGAAGATAATTTCATCGATTCCTGCCGCATCGTACCTCTCCGCATATTCTGCCGGGTCGCCGACCTTTCTGACACCCTCGCATTGCCGAGTCTTGATCAGGAACTCGTTTCTTATATCGAGCCTAGCTATTAATCTGAAGGCGAGCACTTAAGCCTGCCTTGCCAATCCTTGCCTAACTGGTCCGAGCGCCACATTGCCCAAACCCGCCTTGCCGTTCCTAGCCATATCGAAACGCTCAACAACACGACCAAATTGCTCTTTGTCCATATCAAGATAATCAAGGCACTCTGACAAATGGCGCGATGGATATTCACCATCGTATTTCGCCACCAAAGAGAGTCCCTCTTCCCTCGTAAGCTCTCCGTCTCTGATCTCATGAGCGGCATCTGATGTGCAACGTCCAATGCCAAATTTCAAATACCCGAAAAAATAGTGAACGTTATCCATTTTGTCGTCAATCGATGCATATCTTGAGTACGTGCCCTGAGATCGTTCTTCATTCGGCTCAAAACCTGTTTTTTCCGCAGCAATGTAGAAATTTTCCTGTGGGAACCAAGGCAAATAATAACTTGTCCAATGAAATTCCGGCGGATTATCAATTTCAGGGAGTCGATAAAATGGGCTAACCCGCTTCACTTCATCAGGCTCAATGGCGCCAAGGTCCAAGCCGATTTGGACAATTCTATCAACACCCGCCCCCTTCATATAAACCCGCTCCCAATCGGCCGAACCCCAGCAGGGCTTGTTCTCCGCAGCGGTGTCACCACCATAGAGCGTTTCGCCATTTTCTCCGAAAAACACTAAACGGACATCATTTTGCACCGCAACATGAAGCGGGTAACAGAGTTGGCCAAAAATGAAAGGTACAAAAGGGTCCCCCACAAACTCAAGAGCCAGCCGGGCGAGCTTTCTATGCAGAAGCCCGTTGGGCTGGCCCGTGACCGTGTCAAATCCGGCATGAATAAGGGCCTGCCAATTGCGCTCACCGATCTCAGTCGTCATGAAGGGCGCCCAGCGGGCACAGAGAACGTGCTGGCCGTAAGTATCCCTCAAAGTGCTGGCCACAAAGGAAGAGTCCTTGCCACCGGACGAAGGAACGATCACATCGTACGCTCCGGCAACATTCATGTTGAGCAACTCACGCAACTCCCGTTCGCGCTCGGCCCAGTCGATTTCGGTCTTCTTCCGTTCAGCATAGCGGCAGGCCGAGCAGACGCCCTCTTCGTCGAACACGATCCTCGGGCGCTGGTTGGTCATGACGCAGCGCTTGCACATCTGGACCGTCTCGGGCGGTCGCTGCGGGTCGAGGTTGACGGCTTCCCGGCGGATACGGGCCTCGACTTCGGCACTCCAAAGAGGGGTCATATCATCTCCTTTTCGGTCCACCAGACCGTGCTGTCCGGGTCTTCGGCGCAGTGGAAGGATGCGAGGCTGTCCCGCACCGCAGCCACGACGCCGTAATGCAAGCCCTGATAATACTCGTAGTCCAGATATGGCGTGAGGTCTTCGCGCGGACGGTCGAGCAGGGCCTTGTCGAAATCGTGCCCCGCCAGAATACCGCCCGGCTTCACCAGGGGCAGCCAGCCGGCGATATCGGCCATCACGGACCTGTAGTCATGAGCGGCGTCGATGAAGATGAAGTCGGCTGGCCGGAGAAGCTTCGCGGCCTGGTCGCTACTGCCCATGAAGACCGAAAACCGCCCCCGGTGAGGTTCCAGCCGGGCCTCCAGAATACGCAGGACTATCCAGCCCGGCACCCGGCCGGTATAGTCTCCCGCCGTGCCCCGGAAGGTATCGACGCAGACCAGTGAGGCCCCGCCCGACAGGATGGCGCTGGAAGACCCGCCGGTAAAGCAGCCGACATCGATCGCCGTCTCGAAGCCCTGGGCTATTTCCGCGATGGCGGCCCGGTCGGCCTCGGTGGTCAGTTCGCTGACCACCACGTCGATGGCGAGATTTTGCTTCCCGAGCGGCACCTTGAGCCGGTACTGAGCCGCCAGGGCGGTCATCCGGTCAGGTCCATATAGTCGTAGCAGTCCCGGCACAGCGGCGCGTCGTAATCATCCCTCACCAGCCGTTTCCGGTAGGCCTCGATCTTGGGATGGCGCCACAGATCGGAAAGCGGGATGGCGTTCACGTTTCCCAGATTGACCGTGCCATCGAAATCGTTGCAGCAGAGCACCACCGACCCGTCGGCCTGGATGGAGAGCTTCTGGAAGACCTCCGGGCAAGGACTGGGGTGCTGCTTGGCATCGCTCGACAAGCCCTTGAGGCGCTCCAGCATGGCCCTTTGTCCCGGCCTGAGCCGCACGGCGCTCATGTCCATGAAGTCGAAGGTCGTGTGACCGATCGACAGGCGATCGACCAACGGCCCGAGCCGGGCGCGGAAGTCCTCGACCATCTTGGGCGTCTCGTAGGTGATGGAGGTCGAGGCCGCGATGTAGGGCAGGGCTCTGTCGCCGCGTGCGCTTCGCATGACCTTGATGGCCTTCAGCATGCCCTCGAAAAACCTGATCTGCCGCATCTCCTCGTAGGATTCCGCATCGACGCCCTGGAAAGAGAACTTGATCGAGGAAAGTCCGGCCTCCACGAGGTCAAAGGCGAATTCCGGCGTGATCTTGGAGCCGTTGGTGTTGATGTGCGTCAGAAGGCCCCTGGCCTGCCGCAAGGCCGGGACCAGGACGGGATGCAGCGTCGGCTCGCCCCAGCCGATAAAGCGCAGCGCCGTATCGTGCTCCACACACTGGTCGATAATCGCCAGCAAGGTCTTGTCCGTCATGAGAACCGCAGGACGCTTTAGCGATCTGTTGCCGGTGGGACACATCAAGCACCTGAAATTGCACGAAGAGGTCAATTCCACGTCGATAATGCACGGAAAATCGGGCAATTCGGCATATTTCGATGCATTGGTGCCGCCGTTGCAGGCGTCGTAGCGGTCCTGGAAAGGGTTCATGCCATTGCCATCAGGGCCGTTTCGGCCTCGCTCCAGTCGTCCTCGGTGTCGATATCCAAACTTCTTTCGGGCGGCATCCAGAAGGGCTCCACCGCCGGGCCGTCGAAGTTCCCGCCCTCCCTTAGCCAGGACGTGTGGGCGGCATAGATGGCGCCGTTGGGCACCTTACCGCCTTGCGTGAAGGAGGCCATGGCGGGGGCGCCCGAAACCTTCAGGGCCGCGATGCACTGGTCGATATCGTCGGCGTCCCGGAAGGGGCTGGTCGGCTGCAGGAGGCAGAGATACTCGTAGGCCCCGCCGCAGAGGTCGAGCGCATGAAGCATCAGGGGATAGGACGAGGCGGTATCGTGGGCCATTTCTGGCGGGCGGCGGATCACGTCGCAATGAACGCAGCAGAGATCGGCGATCTCCCGGTCCTCGGTCGAAACCGCCAGGCCGTCGAGCATGACCGATTCCTTGGCCTGATAGATGGTCCAGAGCACCAAGGGGTGTTCGCCCAGAAGGCGGATGTTCTTGCGCGGGATGCGCTTGGAACCGCCCCTCGCGGGGATCAGGCCCAGAACGCTCAATGGCTCCACTCCGCATTGGCCCTGGCGTAGTCCTCGAAGCCGCCGATGTCGCACCAGTAGTCGGTCAGGGGGTAGACCGCCGCGCCCGCCCTGGCGCCCGCTTGGGGCAGGCGTTCGATCAGGTCGGTCATGTCGAAGGGGCCTTCGGGCGCGAAGTCGCGGGCATCGGGTTCGAGCACATAGATGCCGGCGTTGACCTGGAAGTTCTCGATTGGCTTCTCGCGCACCCGCAAAAGACGGCCATCCTCGCTATCAATGACGCCATATTTGATCTGTTGCTGGTAGAGGCCGGCGCACACGGTGGCCAGCACATTGGCCCGCGCGTGTGCCTCCATTAGGTGCCCATAGTTGATTTTTGTCAAGACATCCGCGTTGGAAACGATGAAGGGCTTGTCCCAGCGCGGCAACAATCTGAGCGCGCCGCCGGTGCCCTGGGGGGACTTTTCCTCCAGGTACTTGATCTTCACGCCTTTCTCGGAGCCGTCGCCGAAATGGCCCTTGATCAGGTCGGCCCGGTAGTGGACCGAAAGCCAGATGCGGCGGAAGCCCTGGGCCGCGAAGCCGTCGATGATGGTTTCCAGGATCGGCTTACCACCAACTTTCAGGAGCGGCTTGGGATTATGGTCGGTCAGCGGGTGCAGCCGAAGCCCCCGGCCGCCCGCCTGAATCAGGACCGGTGTCACCAAGCAAAGCCCTTGAGTCGCTCCTGGAGTTCGACCCATTGGGCCTTGTGACGGGCTTCGCGCTCCTTCATCAAGGTTTCGACCGCCGCCAAGGCGATCTCGTCCGCCTTCAATTTTTCGGCCCGGTTATCTAGCTCCACCTCGCGGTCGCTCAGGCGCCTTTCGCCTTCTTGCAACTGTTTGGTGGCGTTCTCCAGTTCCTCACGGTCGGCCTTGAGGACTTGGCGAGCCTCGGTGTCGCGGGCCGCATGCTGGTTGATCTTGGTTTCCCGCTGATCGAGGGCTTCCTGACGGATCGCGAAGACCCGTTCGCGCTCGGCGACCCTTTCCTCGTGGGCGGCCTTGAGGGCCTCCAGGGCGGCGGTTGCCGTCAAGGCCTTCTTCTCGACCTCGGCGAGGCGCCTTTGCTCCCGCTTGGCGGTGGTTTCGGCTTCCTGCCAGCGCCGGATGCCCTTCTCGAACTGGTCGGGATCGCGCGCCAGGGAAATCAGCACGTCGCTGGGAATGTCGGTGGTCGAAATGTGGCGGGCCGGCATGTCAGCCTCCATAGCCGAGGGTGATGTTGACCACGGCGCCGGTCGAGGTCGAAACCGACCGCATGGCCACATGGGTCCAGCCGGGCTCCAGGCGCTGGGTTTCGACGGTGCCGCCCAAAAACAGCAGGGAATCGGTCGAGCCGCCGGCCGTGATGGCCGAAGAGCCGAAGTTGAGCCAGAAATCGCGCCCGTCCTTCTCCGCGACCCTGACCGCGCGGCCCGACGGACCCTGCCAGACTCGCTTCAAGGCGGTCGATTCCAAGGCCGAGGCGGTCGAGACGAAGACGTTCGTGGCGCCGACCTGGAGCGATGGCGCGGTGGTGCCCGCGATCATCTTGAAGGGTTCGAAGGCACGGCTGGTCATGGGCTTCTCCTATGCGGCGCGGGTGTTGGACTTGAGGCTCTGGCGTCTGCGATAGGCATAGTTCCGCTGCCCCGTCACGAGCGTTTCCCCGGTGTCGGCCGAGCCGGCCAGACTGGCCAATGAGACATCCAGGCTGCCGTTACCCGCGCTTCCCGACACCCCGGAACCTGCCACATTTGCCGCGTTGGCCGCAAGGGCGCCGTTGGCCAGCCAGATGACGCTGCCCTGGCCGGAAACGCTGGAATTGTCCTGAAGATTCCCGTTGCCCGACGAGACCGACGTTCCGCCGCCGGCTAGCGCCGAATCTTCAGCGGAGGGGCTTCCCTGGCCAAGACTTTGAGAAATGCCCCCGGCGGCCATTTGGGCCGCGCCGGAAGCCAAGCTCCCCGCACCGGCGATGTCGGCCGAGACGATCACGCCTTCGCCATTCAGGCTCGCGGCGGTGGCAAGAGCGCCCTGGCCGAGACTTCGCGAAAGCCCTTGACCGACCAGGACGGCGGCCGAGGCGGCGAGGTCGCCGTTGCCGGCGGCGGCAACGGTGCCTTCTCCGATCAGGCTCGCGGCGGCGGCCGGAAGAACGCCGCCGCCGTTCAGGCTGCTGGCCAACAGGCCGGAACCGGCCAGGGCTGAATCCTGGGCCGCGAGGCCGCCGTCGCCGAGACTCCGGAGATCGGCCGAGCCGGCCAAGCCGGAGTCTCCGGAAGGCAGGGTGCCATTGCCCGACGCGGCCAGGCCGCCGCTTGCCTGGAGGCTGCTGGCCGTTGCCTGGAGATTGCCGCTGCCCGGCGAGACGGCGGCGCCCTGGCCCGCGAGGGTATTGTCGTTGGCCGCCAAGGCGCCTAGACCAACCGAGCGCGAGGTGCCGGACCCGGCCAGGCTCGATTGGGCCGTCAGGGCGCCCTGGCCGGCCGATTGGGAAGTGCCCTGGCCTGCGAGAGAAGCGGCCGAAGCGGCGAGATCGCCGTTGCCCGAAATGCCGGTCGAGACTTTCGACGCCTGGCTTCTCAGCCTGAGATCGCCATCGCCGGCCGTCTCGGACTTGTCGACCTGGCTTCTCAGGTAGAGATCGACCGTTCCCGAATAGGCTTCCTGCGGGGTAATGGTTCTTTCGGATACATCGGCCCTGGCCGGCTCGACCGTAGTCCCGGCGCGCCAATCGAACACGTTGTAAAACAGGCTGAAGGCGCGGAGCGCGTTGACCCGCTGGGCCAGAACGTCGTCTTCGTCGGCCCCGAGCGCGGCGGAAAAGTGGTACTGATCCTCTCTTGTGACATCCGTCGTGTCGCTGTTGAACGAGTTGGGGCGCCCCGAGAACATGTCGAACATCGTGGCCGAAGTGCCCAGGGCCGTAAAAGTCGGGTTCTGCGAAGCGTCTCCGCTTGCAAAAGAAATCGTCCCCTGTTGAACGGTCCTTTCCCGGTCGAGTATTTCAATGACCTGCCAAGCTTGCGCCCCCGCGATCCGCGTCCCGATGTCCGTGCGCTGAATGCGAATACTGGTGCTGTTCTCCAGGGACACCATGGAAGTATTGCGGCCAACCGAGAAGCTGCCGCCGCGCAACCCCAGGCCGCCCACGATGGCAGGGTTGTCGCCGATGCTGCGGATCGCATAGGTGCTGTTGTACCCGGCCGCGTCGGCGCCCAAATCCTCGATGCCTCGTTGCACTCTTACGCCGCCGTTGAACTCGGCTACGAAGATATGGGCCGTATTCTGTCCAGTCGTGCCCGACACCGCCGCCGCGACGGCCTGGATGTTGGTCGGTGTCGTCAACGCATAGGTGGCCGCCACGTCCTGGTCGGCTTCCGTCGTCGCGTCGTAGGACTCCGACACCAGGAGCACGGTGCGTTCGGGATCGACTGCCGTAATGGTCGAATTGACCGTCGCGCTCGAAGTCGACGACTGAAGCGTGACCTCCTGAAGGCTTTTCAGGACCCCCGTGGCCAGCTCGACCACGGTCCAATCGAGGATCACGTCCTCGGCCGAGGCGGCTTCGAGCCGAATAAACTCGATCTTCGTGCCGTCGCTGCTGATTTGCGTTCTAAACTTATGCCGGCGGGGCCGCGTGATGGCCGAGGTGTTGCCGCCCCGGAGGCTGTACCAGCAGAGCGTTCGCGCTTTCGTGACGGTCTGGCCGAGGCTGACCGAAATCGTCGTTCCCGAGGCCGAGGTGATCGTTGCGCTGCCGCTCTCGACGTAGCTGGCCTTCAGCTCCAGGGCCTTGGAAGCGACGACGAAATGGGTCGCGGCATTGTCGGTCAGGTCGGCGAGGGTCGCCAGGCCGCTGCCGTCGGAGTAGGTTCGCTTCTTGAACTCCAGCGTATTGCTGCCGGTATCTTTCCAGAGATCGACCGTGACGCCCGAAAGGGCCGTGCCGCCCTCATCGAAAGTCTTGACGTCGACTTCGTAAGAAACCGAATCGATGCCGATCCAGGCGATGCGATCGAGGCCGACATCCTGGTGAAAAAGGCTCGTCGTCGTAACGAGAGTGACCCGGATGGCGATACGGGTCGACGCATTGCTGATCAGGCCCGTAAGATCGACGCTGCGCTGGCGCCAGATTTGCGTGCCGGCCGTGGCCACGTCGCCGCCGCCGAAGTCCGTCCCCCGCGCGACCCAACCGGCGCCGGCCTCATTGGTGTAGACTTGAATTTCGGCGATATTCTCGTCGCCACGCTGATTGGTCGAAAACTCGACCGTGATGTCGTTCGTCGAGGCGTCGTAGGCGATGGGATTGCCGGCCGAAGCCGGGTCTTCCTTCTCGATCCAAAAGACATCGCCAGCGGCGGCCGGGCTGGAAGCTTCGGTATAGAGATAGCCCTCGGGCGAGCCGCCCTCGCCCGAAGTCGGGCCGACATCCGTCGAAGGCGTGTCGGCGTCTTCCCAGTTCCACCGCCGGCCGGTGTTGGCGGTCTGCGGCAGGGTCGCATCGGTCGCAACCGGATCGGTATAGAGCAGCTCCGCTACATCGCCGCTCGCCGACGCGGCAAAGGTGTAGTGTCCCGCCGATGGATAGCGAAAAGCCATCTATCAATCCGGCTCTTCCGCCTGCTCGTCGTCGTATTGGTCTTGCAGGCTGGCTTCGACGGCGATCATGGCCGCGTTGAACTGCCCGCGCGGGAGCTGATCTTCCCAAGCTTCAAGCCCGAGTTCGCGGAACGGCGGCGCAACCACGACCAGAAGACGGTCGATCAGCCAAACGCGGATATTGGTGCGGTCGGACTCGGGCACGCCGACCGTCACTTCAGCGGTCGCGATCAGGTCGCGCACGCCCTGGCCTTCCGTCCCTGGCTGCCAGCCCGAGATGCCCGGCGCAATATCGGCGCGGACCTGTTTGATCGTCTCCAGCATCCAGAAAGTCGAGGTTGCCATGTTAAGTCTCCGTTGGGGTCAGGGGGTCCGTAACGTCCATCACGTCAGTTGACCCGTCCTTGAACGCGATGGCCCGCACCAGTTCGGCGGTCGCCAGTCCGGTAAACTGATAGACGCCCGTCGCGGTGCTGGAGAGAACGTAATCCCCGAAGGTCGGCGGGTTGGTCTCGTTGATCAGGAAGACATCGCAAGAGGCCAGATCGGAACCCGCGTCATCCTTGGTCTTGGCCGCCGATGAAGTTTCGTAAGAGGTCAGGATCGGGTTGATCACGTATTGCCAGGCAACCCATTCCTCGGCCGCCATATTGGAGGTCTTGGCGGCCGAGGAACCCGAGGAGAGCGCCTCGTCGGCCACCGCGATATGGCGGCCGTTCGAGGGCGTGGCGGCACCGGCCTCGCCCCGCAGGGTCATGCCGGTGGCGGTTACCGTGAGAAAGTCGTCGTCGTCGTTGGCCCAGACGGCGCGGACGATTGAATTGTCGTTCGGAATCGCCGTCGCGAGCGCCTGAGGGGCGCTGCTGTTGCCACTGTTGAGGGCGCCGATCGAGGCAATGGGAGTCGTGGGATCGGGGTCGGAATAATTCGACGTGACCCAGGAAACGCCTACGCTCTCGCTAGCCGTGAAGGTGATCGCCGTACTGAAGCCCCCTGCGGGCGCGAGGCCGTACCAGGAGCCCGCCGCTGCGTTGGAGGCGGCGGAAATGAAGACATCGAAGAGCTCCGTGAAGTCGCTGGTCGGCGTGACGGTGAAGCCCGAGGAGGTCGGGGTCGAGAAGGCCAGATCGGCACAGATCAGATGGCCGGAGGAGTGCGACGGCAGATCGAAGGCGACGTTCGTGCTTGCCGAAGTAACATCACCCGTGGAGGTGTTGACGTGCGCGACCATTCATCAGTTCGGCGCCGTATAGGACAGCGCAGTGATCGAAACCGTCTGACCGGTCGAAAGGACGTTCGAGGACAGCTCGATATCGCCGCCGCCGCCGGTGGAGGTGATCGAGCAGGACAGCACTTCGTTGGCCTGGGTGGCGGACTGAATCAGGCCGATCGTGGCGGTTCCGGCGACCAGAACGGTCGCATCGACGATCGCGGCGGCCGTGCAGACACCGGTCGAGGCGGCGCCGAAGGCGGTCGAGGCCATGGTGTGGGTCGCCAAGGTGGTCGAGCCGGAAGCCTGGAGAAGAAGCTGTCCGAAGGTCGAGCCGACATCGACCTGGGCCGTGACGGTATCGGCAATGAGGTTGCGCATCGAGGAGGGGTGGGTAACTGCCATGGGGGGGCTCCTAGGTGACGATGCCCTGGCCCGCGACATTCGATGGCGGTTCGCTGCCTGGGTGCATCTCGATCATACCACGTCCCAGCCAGTCTTTTGCAAGCCTTGCGAGGATTTCATTCCCCGGTCTGATGGTGTAGGAGAACCCCTTGACGTAGGTCGAGCGCGTCTCGGGGCTGTCGAAGGTTTCCAGCGCTTGGAATCTCACTTGCGGTCCTTCTGCTTGGGGTTGCGCACCGCGTTGTTGGCCGCCCGGACGGCCCGGCCCTCGTCGCCCGTCTGCTTCAGGACCGCGTTGGCGACATGCGCCCACTGGCGCTGCTTTTTCGCCGTTACGGCGTCCTTGTCATGGCGCCGAGCATCCTTCGGACCCCAGGGCATGGCGATCCATACAAGAAACCGCCCTAAAAGTCCACAGGATCAGTCGCGTCCGTGCCTCAGGACAGGGCCCTTTGCATCGCGTCTTCGCTGGCCATCAGTCTTTCTCCTTCAGGGCGCGCAGGATGCCGGCACGACGGCGACAACCCAGAACAAAATCCGTGTTTGGGGACTCGCCGTACACTTGAACCAGCCTGTCAGCCAGCCATTCCAGAAATTCCGGCAACTCGGGCTCACCGGCCATTGCTTCCTCCAGGGCCTGCTTGCGGGCCTTTCTCAGGGCCACGGCGACGGCATCCTCATGGAACCACATCGGGTCTTCCGGCAGCTCGCGCCAGCCATCGACGAAACGCTCCAGCAGCTTGCGGTCGTCCATCAGTCTTTCTCCCTTGCCTTGAGACATGCCGCTCGGCGGGCCAGGGCTTCCGTCCTGCCGATGCCTATGAACGACCCAAAGTCTTCGCCACGGTGGTAAGCAATCCAATTGTCGCCATCGTAATGGACCTGCACAATGTTTTCGCCCGGCAGCTTCGAGTCCAGGGAAGTGGTGTAGTGGGGGATGTTGGGACGGTCGAAGCCTTCAGGATCACGCCACTTGAAATTATGGGCAACATTTGGCTGATGTACCCACCCGACAGCGAGCGCTGCTCTAGCATCCAACTCACGGCTGCCGGCCGTCGCGGACTGTAGGTCGGATAGGAGGGTCATGGCTCGCCTGCCAATCCGCAGAATCCGCTGGGGGCTTGCACCAGCCGCATTTCATACTCTACTCGGCCATCGTCGCTGCGATAGGTTCGTTCGCACGACCAGCCCTGCCTTTGAAGTGCCTCTTTCCAAGAGGCGTCTTGAGTGCGATCCACCTCAACGGTCGTTTGTTCATTGCCCCACCGCCACGCCATGCAGCCCGAGGCGATGCACATGCAAAGCTTGCCGCCGCCGCCCTGGTAGTCTCGGTTGTATGAGCCACCCGGCGCCGAATCGCTTCTAGCAAACGGGCACCAGCACTTGCGGGCTTCTTCCTCGGTCTTCATGGCTCCATCCTCCGGCGTGCCCACCACCAAACGGAGCGGCAGGAAGCCTCCATTTCCGACCAGTGATCGACCAGCCAGTTGCCGCGACGGGTCGAAACCTTCTGCACCCTGCGAAAGCCGTTACCCCGGAACTGATTGCCATCAGCGTCCACAACCATGTACCGAACGGGAACCTTGGCCAAAGTCCCGTCATAGAACCCTATTGCATAGCCATCGAGGGGGTCGCCGTCCTCATACTTGCTGGCAAACACATAGTCGCCGGGCTTCAAGTCCTTCGCACGTTCACGCCAACCGCTCATGGCTCCACCCCCAGGGCAGCGCGGAGAACCGCCTCGATCAGGGCCAAGCCCTCTTCTTCGCTCAAGGCGTCTCCAACGTCGCCGTGCTTGAGAAGCTCCACCAAGCCAGCCTCGATCATCTCAGGCGTGATCTTCACCAGCACCGTGCCGACAATCTCCGGGGAATCGGTCATTTCCCCTTCCTCGCCATCTTGCGCTGAAACTCCTCCACCCTCGCCTCGCGCTCGGCACGGGTCAGGGGCTTGGATTTCTGCGTCAGAACACCGCTGCGCCCGGGAAGCGCTTCCGCCGCCGCAGGATATGGAGAAGAAGGAGGGGGATCCGGATTAAACGGACGGTCAGGGCCGGCGGAAGGCTCGTTGAACTTCCCAGCCTCCCTGATGGCCCGGTTAATCGCCTGCGACCGATTGCAGCCCCAAACCTCCATCAAAACCGGAAGAACCAAACTGTTGTCCCGGTCAGGGCGGAAGGTGATGGTCTTCATATAAAACTCCTGTAAGACATTGTGTAAGACATGTAACACAATCGGAGGCGTCTTACAAGGGGTTTGTGAGACAAACGAGGAGATTTGTAACACAGGTTGTCTTACATATGGGCGGGGAATTTCGGGAAATTTTAGGGGGGAGGGGCGAGCCACCGCCACCGCCACCGCCCGTCAGGCCCCCCCCCTTCGCTATTCGAGGGCCGGCCCCCTTCAATGATTTCAATGACTTAGCCCATCAGGGCCAAACGCGCATAACATGGTTTATGGGAACTAGCCCTCGCCGTTGGGCTTAACCCGTTGATCTGCAACGACATTCTCGCTACTGGTCGGGCGGTACAGTATGCCCAACATGCGCCTGGCACGCTCGGTGTCGTCCATCTCGACCTTCATGTGCAGGTGCTCAACCGTGTCAGAAGCGTTCCATCCCAATAGCTTAGCCAGTTGCTCGGCAGCCTTGAGCTTGCTGTAGAGGACGAAACGCGTCACTGTCCGGCCCTGAGCGTCGGTCACCTGTTCGATCCGCTCGATGGCCTTAGAGGCTCCGTCGGGCAGGTTTGTGAGGTCCAGGACACCGTTGATGGTGTAGTCGAGGACGTCTGCCTTGGCGATGATATAGAGGTCGGCAATGACGTTTTCCCTAGATACTTGCTGGCTTTCAGCGAGTTCCTTGCGGAGCTGTGTGATGCGTGCAGCGACCCTAGGGTGCTTAAGCAGTCTTGTTCCCTGGACGTGTGCCGATACGGCACTGTAGCCGGCTCTTATGGCGCTCTGTGTGGCGTTTGAGTCGGTGAGGTATTCCTGTGCGAAGCGCTCGCGCTTGATGTCGAGTTTATCAACGGTCATGGCCTCTTATACCATGGCTTCGCTGGATTGCTAGGCAGGGCTGGCGTATGGGCTAGGGGTTTGCATCATTGGAGGGCCCACAGCAGTAGCAATGCTCCGGTAACCTGAAGGGCTATGACCACGCTCCATTGCATCATACCTGATCCTCCTTCAGGGCTTCCAAATGACAAAGCGCATTATCCAACATGCCCGGATGCGAAATCGGCGATTTACCACGCTCCCAATCGGAAATGGTCGCCTGGCGCACGCTGAAACGAGCCGCTAGCTCGCTTTGCGTCACGTCCAGCGCCCGGCGCCGCCGCCTCAATTCCTGGCCTTCCATAACCCCAATATACCCCTTGACGAAAAAAAGTCAAACCTGCGCATTTTTCCACTTGATCTCTCTGTACGCCTAGCGTATAGGCAGTTGTATCAGGACAGCATCACCGGACACGGCGCCCCCCAGAGCCACCGATCCAAAACAGTCCAAGTGCAGCATGAATGAGCCCACTAGACCGGAGTAAAAACCAATGACTGTTGACCGAAATTGGCTGCCGGAAGACTACAGCCCGTTCAAAACTGGCGACTTGGTCTACCAGAAGGCAGCAGCAAGGGTTTTCAACGCATACGACAACCGCTGGGAAGCCAGGCCACGGCGCGGACCCTTCGTCGTTGATAACATCTACCAGTGTGGCCAGCACATCCGATTGTCGGCACACGGCAGCGGCCTCACCAAGATTGACGCCGACATAAACTCTTTCGAATCCTAACATACTCAGCCCCGACAGGGGCTTTTTCATGCTGCACCTGCTAGTGCCTAAATGAGCCCGCCAAATCAGGAGAAAAACCATGGAATATCGTGGCATCGAAATTGTTGACATTCCGTCTGGCATGGGCGGAACCCTGCCAGCCGCGATAGCTGGCAAAGAACACAGCGACGGACGAACCCCGGTAATCTGCCTACACGAAGAATTCTATCCTAACTGGTTGCTCACGGTGCCGACCGACCAAATCAAACCCGCAACCTGGCGCCTGAGTAAATTCGCAAAGCGCTGCATCGATTCGCGCTTGCCAAGCCTAGCCCGCGTCTAGCGGGCTTTTTCAGGCACTGGCTCTAGCTTGATGTGTCCAACCTTGGATTAGGAGCAACGCCATGCAAATCGAGATCGAAGTGACCCACGGCAGCCCGAACAGTATCGACATAGCCCGCGCCGAGCATGCCGCGCTTGACGTTTTAGGCCGCGGCGGCACCGAGGACGAAGCTCAGAGAGCGGCCGATCTGGCCCTTACGAAGGGCTGGGCCGATCCTGATGGCGCAGGGTGCTGCATAATCGTTCACGAGTGATCAATTCCAGGGCCGTTGCGGCGGCCCTGCTGTGGATTACTCAACACAGGAGATTGAACGATGGCAAACAACACAAGCATGATCCTTTCGCTAATCAACGCCAATACCCCCCTTTCCGACCTAGTGTGGATAGCATCAGAGGTAGCGCGCCTTGAAAAAGACATTGACCAGAAGTTGCGGCTCTGGCGAGCCGATTGTGCCGCACACACGCTACATATCTATGAAGCAGCGCAAAATTCCACGGCCCCACGTAATGCAATCGCCGCAGCCCGCGCCTTCGCACGCGGCGAAATCGATGACGCAACCCGCTATGCCGCTTGGGTAAAAGCCTGGGCAGCAGCTTGGGCGGCAACCAGACACTCACTGGAAGCAGAAAACGCAGCCTTTGACGCCGCGCGAGCCGCTGATTGGGAAGCAGCCGGAACCACAGCCAAAGCCGCAAGCCAGACTTGGCAGCGCAACCGTCTAGTCACGCGCCTGTCCACTCCAGAACTAAAAGACTGGCCCCTGCCCTAACCCCACCCGGCCCAGGTAGGGCCTGACTATTGAGTGATCAATCCCAGGGCCGTTGCGGCTGTGGATTACTGAAGGAGGAAGGTTATGGGACAGTACCACAAAGTTGTGAATCTCGACAAACGCGAGTTTATCCATCCCCACGAATTGGGAAGCGGGCTCAAGCAATGGGAGCAAATCGCCAACAATCCCGGCACGCCCCACGCCCTTTTCATCCTCTGTTGTTGCAGCAATGGGCGCGGCGGCGGCGACTTCGATCTTTACCGGAATGCCCATGGGGCGGGTCGCACCAGCCGTGCGGCAGACGAACCATTGGAAGCGCCTTACCAGGAAACCGCCTTGGCTGTCATCGGACGATGGGCCGGCGACCGAATCGCCGTTGTTGGCGACTACACCGAAGACCGTGACCTGCCCGGCAGCGACACCCCCGCCAGCCTAATCTACCGCCTTTGCGGCGTGACGCCAGAAGACTTGGACGAAGACGAAAAGTTGCGAGAACTGGTCAAGAAACACAATCCGTATCAGAACATCACATCCTTGGTCGCCAAGGTCATCGAGCACGAGCTTTGCGGGCACTATACTGGCGATGGCTGGAAGACATGGGAACCAGTCGAGCGCGCCAAGTACACATCCTAACCCCACCCGGCCCAGGTAGGGCCTGACTATTGAGTGATCAATCCCAGGGCCGTTGCGGCTGTGGATTACTGAAGGAGAGGACAGATGAAACGCAAGTCTACGATGCGAAAGCCAACCCACCAAATCCGCAAGGGCGACACTGTTTACGCTCACGTCAGATGCGGAGTCGGCCAGCCCGCCATCAAAATGCTAAACACAGGCGAAGTGGTCCGGTCCGCAAGCTTCCTGCTCGATTGCGATCTACTTATGGGCCGCTGGCAAGCAGGCGTTGATTACTGCTTTGGGCGCGACGGAGATCACATTCCAGCAGACGCAATCATTGAGCCAATCGCCTAACCCCCACCCGGCCCAGGTAGGGCCTATTCCTGCTGTCTTAGGTGGTCGATCATGGCTTGCCAGCCTTCAAACGCGGCCCTGGGGAAATTCCAATGCGGCTCCCAACCGTAAGACCCCCGGGAGCCCTCGTCACAATCTTCAATCGCCGTGGCGCCGTCCTCCAACATGCCTCGCGTCGGCTCTCTCGGCACCACCACCATCCCCTCCGCCTCCAGGTGGGCCTTGTAGGCGGCTATGGCTGCCTTGGCCTTGTCGCGGTGATACTCTCGCGTCGAGTCGGTGCCACTGGCCCATGGAAGCATCCCAAACCGATCATGAAGCACTTTCGCCACCGCCTCTACGGCCTTGTCGTCAGTCATGGCTATATGAATGTCTCCATAGTTTTCAAACCAGATCGAACCATCAGGATTGAGGCTATATCTTGGCTTGTTGTCAGTCATGATGGTTCCTTTGCTCGCTCTAATGGCACCCCGTTCGGGTCAATCTTGCCCTCCCGGACCAGCCTGAGAAACATTCGCTGCGGAGCATGAACGGAACTGCCGGCAAGGGCGAAGGAAAACCGCAATCGTCTGTCGTGGCTTATGCCAACCTTGCCAGCCAAACGGCCGGCAGAAAGCACTAAGCCCTCCCAGTCCGGCGTCGTGTTCCGGATATCTTCGTCTGTGATGGGATGGGTCATGCCAACCACCAAATCACAAAAACCACAGCACCAATCATTGACGCGCAAAGTACTGCTTGCTTTGCATCTCGGCGCCGAAGGGCATCAATAAACGCGATCATCTCTCCACCTCCATGGAAGGGGTTAATCAGCTTCAAGCTGAATCAGTAAGTTCTCGCCCTGCTCACTCGGCCGATACCGGCTGGGGTGCGTAGCTCTGTGCTCGACAAGACCGAGAAGCACCAAGCGCTCAATGGTAACAGCCCACAGCGGAGGTAAGGCGTCGATCTGAAACCACCCGTCAGAACCTTCCCGCCGCTCAATGGCGGACAGATTGGTCAGACATTCCAAAACATATCGATCAAGCTCATTGATCGTAAACGTCTCGCTCATTTCACTACCCTCAGCCCGTAGTAGCAGTCATGGCACTTGCCCTGCTCGCCAATCAGGTTAACGCCTTCCACCTTGCATTGGCTGCATCTTGGCGTATGCCTGCGGTCGTACCACTCTTTGGCGCTGGGCTCGTCGCCATATTCGTCCATCCAGCGGCCCTGATTGAGCCATGTTGACGGCAAGGGAATGAACTGACGCTCTCGTGTCGAGTAGTGGTCCCTCGATCTGCGCCAGCCAGCCAGGATTTCCTCTGCCGTGGCTTCCTTCAGTGCCTTGTTCCATGCTCGCTCGGCAGCCTTCTTGGCTTCCTTGCGAATCTGCTCGCTCCAGAAGGCGGAGAAGGTCATCAAAGAGCCCTCTCTTTGTATCTTCCACAACGAACGCAACGCTTCTTCTGGAACATATCCAAATAAATCTTGCCCCAAGGCCCCCAACAGTGGAGCCCAAAAAAGCAACAGAATTGGGCCAAAAAGCTACACTTATCAAAGCTGCTGTTAGACATCTTTTCCCTCCTCTGATCCACGCTCTATTTTCAGGGCAGTTTCCTGGTTCCTATACAAAACATCCGTTGGGCAGCCACAAGAACGAAACTTAAGAGAGGATTCAGTCCCGCAGGAGGCACACAACCAACTGTTTTCCTCCAGAGAACTGGTGCGCCCGCCAGGATTCGAACCTGGATCGTGAACCTTATGAGGGTCCGGTTCTGCCAGTTGAACTACAGGCGCGTAAGGAATCCCAAGCTTCTCAGCCATCCGCTTGACCTGATCGCGCGTCTTGCCGCGTTTGATCTGGCGACAACCTTTGTTGTTGTGGTGGCGGCGCGCTTTCATCTCTTTCCTCCATTGCTCTGGGCATAACCTACGGTTCAAGCTTCAATTCAGGCTCATTCCGCCGCCAAAATTCACCACGCCATTGCGTCAAACTCCAGACAGGGCAAGTCGCCGAATGCTGTACACCCTGTTTTGCCTGGCAGAGCCTGCATACCCCATCTTCCCTGACAGCGTTCAGGGTTTCGGTGATCGCGTCTCTCGCCAGGGTGATTAGTTCGTTTGCGTCTTTCAGTAGCATCTCAAGTCCATGCAACGGTGGTGAGGATAGAAACAAAACCCCCCTGGCCGCAGCCAAAGGGGATTTGCATGCAACGTATGGAGCCGGACAAGCATACAACCTACATCGTGCCTCAAGCGGCGCAGGCGGGCAGCGAGCTTCCTGGGCCTCGGCACGGTTCCCGTCTGCCGGTTCCAACTGGAGCCCCATGCGGCAGCCATGTAGGCGACCGCCGCACAAGCCACGGGATTCGTGGTCCTTTCTCGGGGGTTTTGCGTCAAGAGCCTGGCCGTCTTGGTCCGGCCGCCTTTAAGTCCCGCGCATGGGCTCGCAACAGAGACGCTATCTGTGGCGGCCGGGTTGATTTTCAGGGAGTTTCGTCTATATTGACGTTCCTGCGCTGGGTTCGGCCGCCAAACCATCATCCAGCGTAGACGCCCCCGACCGATCCGGGGGCTTTTCTTTTGTAGGCCATTCTCATTCACAGGTCAACCCTGGGGCCTCCAATAGACGCTCTGTGATGCGTAGGCCGGACGCTACTCCGGCTTAGGGCCACAATGCACGGCAGTTGTTCCTTGGTTATCCCGCCGTTCGTCAGGGTCACAAGCGTCTTCCTCTCAGCCTCTCCTGACAACACACCCTTACCTTGCTCGAAAGCGTGTCTGCTTTCCACGCCGCTACGCATCACAGAACGCCCATCCTGCGGGCCACAGTGATCGCTTTTGCAAAGGATTGGTGAAGGTGTGGGTCCAGCCAGCGACCAGCCAGCCTACATGCGCCTTGCAAGCGAGCGGATCGTTCAGTGGCCTTGGGGCCGCAGCACCAAGGGTTGTGAGTCCACTACGCATGTTGCACACCTTCACCAATCCCCCGCTTGAGTGCTAGGGCTGCTCTGTGGAAACGTGCTGGCCTTCTGGCACTGGGGCCAAGGCTGGGCGCTACCCAACATCGTCCTTTCGGGTTGGCCCATGCGCCTTGCAAGAGAACTTTTCGAGCCACAACGGCGCCCAAGGGTTCCTTACGCATGTTGCACGTCTCCACAGAACAGCCCGCACACGGAGCGGACCAAACGCTTGGACACCTGGTTGATATTTAGGAGATTGTGGCCTATGTTCATGGCCTGCGCGGGTTCCGGCGTCCAAACCAACCCGCGTATGAGCCCGGCCCGTTAAGGGTGCTGGGCTCATCTCTTTTGTGGCACAGACTCATCGGGCTGTCTAGCCCTCACCACCGACCGCCTCTGTTTGAATAACGATCTTGTCTCGGCCGATTAGGGCATCCACAATCTGCCCCACCTGATAGCTGTCAAGGCCATCGGAAATCAGGCCCGAGCATTGCTTTCTGACAAAATCGGACTTGGCGCGCTCTCTGGCGCGGCGGTTTTGGGCTTGCTCCAGGCTGAAGCCGCCGGGGCGGTCAGCATCGAAATCAGCCCCGACGCCGAGAACCACGCCATCCGATTTCCTTGTGATGACGCAAATTACGCCCGGTTTCATCTCACCCTCCTTGCTCATCGGGTTGTCTAGCCATCTCATTCAGAAATGCCATTGCCTCTTTGAAGGCTCGCAAAGGAGGACGTCTGGAGCCAGGCACTGGCTCTTTCTCAGCAAGCGCCCTGTTCCATCCGTCTCTGGCACCGTTGGAATAATAGTGGTCCGCAATCGTGCACAGGGCCGTTTCTATGTCCATCTCACCCTCCAATGCTACTCCTGTGCTCACTGCCCGCTCCCTACATCGCAATGACGCCCTATTCGGTCACGGTGTCCGGGTGGCGAATCCCGCAGCTCGCACCTCCAATGCTACTCCGGTGACGCTCCCGAGCCATGCGGTATTGGGTATTTCCGCATCATCCCCAGACCTGCCGGGGATGCATGTTGTCCCGAGAGCGTCGCCGCAGCATCATCGTCCCGTCAATTCCCGTTCCGTCTCGTTCCATGTCATGCCGGCCAGTTCGCTTTCCAAATGCCGGCTGTTCCACAGCATCATCCGCACCATGACCGCTCGCCAGCAAGGCACATCCAGCGCGCCCATGGATACCAAAACCTCTTGCGCCGTTACGCCGTTTTGTGCCCAGTAAACAACGGTTTCCTCTATATCGTCCCCGCTACTCACAGGGTTTTCCACAGGTTGGGCAGTAGCCGACAGGGCGGACGGAGCGAATGCCGAATGCGTTCTTTTCCACAAGCCCGCGAGCAACCAGAGCATCTACCAAACGAAAGGCGCCTGACTTACTCTTGAGGCCGAGATAATCTTTGATCTCATCATATGTTGGCCCTATCTCGCACTCCGCCCAGTACGATCTTATAAAGGCCAGGGTGTTTGATTGATGCGGCGTCATGCTTGCCTCGTCGGGCAGTGGTAGGCTCGGGCTATGGCGGTGGGGGTCATGCTGCGGCAGCAACTCTTTCTGGCAGCATGGAACACAACACGGTGTCAGCTTCGCCAAGATAGCAGGAGTGCTCCCCGACAAAGAAAATGAGACGGTCTGAGGCTTTGCAGGCACGCGACAGATGAGCGATATCAAAACCTATCTTCCCATGCCCCTCGCAAGGCACCGTTACCTGGCTTGCCGCACCTTCAACCGTCGCCGTCTTGCCGGCTGCATTGATGGAAACCCTGCCGGAGCCGAGTCCCTTGATGTACTCGATTGCGCTTGTCAACTCCGGTCCGAAAACGATCTTATTCGCTGAGCGATCTGGCAACATCTTGCTCACATCGGGATAGGAGCCATCGAGAAGCCTGGATATGATGAGGCGCTTGCCAGCCTCGACCGATATGACCGAATCGCTGATTTTGAAAAGTCCGTCGCCTTCGAGCTGGTCCACAAGACGGCAAAACTTTTTCGGGATAATGATTGATTGGGCGCCGGCCTCGTTTTCCGGCAGATTGTTGGCGCCCAGGGGGGCGGGCAGGCTACGTCGTGTCAGAATCTTTCCATCCGATCCGGTGAACAACAGGTCGATCCCATAGCGTAACTCGACCCCAGTTAGGTGATGCCGCACCGAATCCTCGGGCTCAAGGCTTGGCAGACACCAATTAAGGGCTTGGGCAAAGACCTCGATATCCATAACGAACTGGCACGGGTAGTCCTTGCTGAAGCCCAGGCTTTCCGGGAACGCATCCGGCCCAAGAGTTTGCAGGTGCGCCACGGCGTCACCGGATTGAATCGCAAGGGTATGGTCATCAAGCGCCAGACTTACAGGCCCACCCCTAAGAGCCTTGGAAAGGAGCGCGGCATTGACGACGGTTCGTCCGGACTCAATCTTGGCGTCCAGATGTTCTTTGTAAGAGATCACCATGTCGGTGGTTTGAACGGAGAGGTCGCCCTCGGCAATCAGCAGGACATGCCCGCATATGCCATCGCGCTCTGCCGCGAGAGAGGCTCGCTTAAGTGCCGCCAAGAGTTTAGCGGAATCCAAAGAGGCTTTCATTTTGCCCCCAACTCGGCCTCTAGGGCCGCTATCTTTTCCCGCAACTCGTCGCGCTCGGCCTCCAAGTCTTCGATCTCGTCCCTAAGACCGCCATTTTCACACTCAAGACTTCCAACGGTCGCCCCAAGATCGTCGATCTCTCCCTCAAGGTCGGGACGGCTTTCGGAGCGCGGGTCGTGACGGATTTCCGCGATCAAGTCTCGGAAACGGTTAAGGTCGATGGGTTCACCAGAAAGCACGCCAACTTGGCGGCCATCAGCCATGAGGCGGTCGCCCCAAATGTCGATTTCGCTGATCATACCTGCCTCACCGTGATGTAGCAGCCGGGCTTGCGAGTTTCGTCCCAATCGGCGCTGAAACCTCTAAGCGACTGCTCGTCGTCTAGGATGACACCGGCATCGACCAGCAGGTCGAGCACAGCCTTTGGGTAATTGTCGATCCCGCGCTTTCGCTTGTCCGGCGGGCTGTAGAGAAGTCTGATCCTGACAGGGCCAGGGACCAGCTTAACCTTTTGCAAAAGCAACTCGCCCATCGCCAGCGTCCGCCACTTCACATAGACCTTGGACTTTGGCCGCTTCCTCGTGAATTTGCCTCTAGCGCCATCGGCATAAAGGCTATTCACGCTCGGGGGGAAGGGCAGGGTGATGTTCATTGCGGGGCGTGCGCTGCGGGCCGGACTTCGATACACCGGCTCCGGGGTTTTTGACAGTTACCACGTGACTGAACAACGATAGTACCCGGCCTTGCTGTTCTAGGCGTGTCCTTCCACGCCGCCACAGCGCACAGAACTGGATCGGTCCAAGTCTCTACGCTGCTCATGACAGCCACTCGTAACGGACCACCGTGTAACGCTCGTAGCGGGTCCAAGTGACCTTGAGCGACTTGCCGCCGTAGCGATAGGTGCGGGTGGTGGTCATGGCTTGGCCTTTAGGGTGCTGGCAACGGCCAATTGACGTTCGGCCTTGATGCTATTCACAACCGCCTTGATAGACGCAACACGGGCGCTAAGGCCCTGGCTTGTGACATAGATCAAGTGTTCGTTTGCTCTAGTCAGCGCGTCGTCCAAGCCCTGCAAGAGCCCTTCATTCCGGGCGGCCTGCTCGGCTTGGCGGATTTGCTTGGTAAGGGCAATGATCAGGGCTAGGGCTTCCGGCTGGTCACCAAAGAAGTCCCGCGCACGCTCTTCTGCCGTAGGGTTAGGCATATCGTGTGCCCTTCCGCCGAGCCTTGGTCCACTTCTTGGTGAAGCTCGGCAATTCACGGTCAGGCAAGCCGTAGCGGTGGTTCAGCTTTCTCTGCCGTGCGAGGCGGGCTCGTTTCCAAAGGGTGGTCATATGGCACTCTCCCCGGAGGGGGCCGGGCTTTCCCCGGCCTGTTGCATTTTCGCCTCCATGTCGCTGAAGACTTTCCGCAGGCTATTGATGGTCCCAGCCGTTGGGTTCCAACCCGGGTCATCCATGCGGGCAAGGCTGTTCTTGTTGAGCCCCGCCCTCACGGCCAGCTTGGCTCGGCTGATACCGGCTGCCTCACGGGCCTGTCTTAGCTGCTGTAAGATATCCATGTCTCCCCATAGATAGCACCCCGGTTTTCCCATTGCAAGCGTATTTTTTCCCTTGCATTCCTATTCCAGTGGGATTATGTTGTCCCTACACACAGCAACAAGGGGCCTGGGGCGGTCTTCTGAAAGCCTCCCGCTAGAGGGCCGCCCCAAGGAGACGAGACGATGGACAAGGCAACTTTTGTTAAAGACCTGGACGGCTGGACCGGAACGGCAAAGCTCTACAAGCTGTCAAAGCCTATCGGCTGGGGTTCATCGTGGGACGACGAAGGCAATGAACAGTCGCCCGAGAACAGCACCGAGTTCGTCATTGTCTCGGCGACAGTCGCGATGTTTTCCGGCGCCGAAACCTACATCTTCCCTGCCGATGAAAACGGCAACTGCCTGAGCTTTGGCGAACTGGATGGCTCTTATCGCGGCGGTTTGAACCACGAGGCCGCCCTTAATGGTGCCGGCTATCAGGTCGAATAGGGCCGCCCCAAGGAGGAACGAGAGATGAAGATTGAGAACATCCGAGAAGACGTTTTGGAAGATGTCCGCAAGCGTGGCTTCCCAGACAAACAGATCGAGAGAATGGATGCTGCGCGGATTTTCGATGAGTACCTCAGCTGGAACGGCATCATCGGCTATGGGGACGCCCTATGGAACATCGTTCTTGATCTTCACGAGGCCGAGGTGGCCGAAGATCAGGAGGAATGAGAGATGACCGCACCGACACTCACCATCGCAGAACTGCGGCGGCTCAAGCCTTGCGAAGGTGTTTTCAAGGACGTGACCAAAAAGCTCCGCGCCTACCGCTGGAAGGGGCCGTACAGTGCTGCCGATGCTAAGTCCGCGGGCGTGTCGTTCGGCGATCTGGTGTGGGTCGCTTCCACCGTCGCTCTTGAAAACAAGGATGTCGAGCGCCGCTTGCGGTTATGGATGGCGGATTGTGCCGCTCGCGTTCTGCATATTTACGAGAAGACCGGAACATCGCCATGGCCGCGAACGGCCATCGAAGCCGCCAGGGCTTTTGCGCGCGGCGAGATCAGGGCCGCCGCCAGGGCCGCCGCCAGGGCCGCCGCCGCCGCCGCCGGGGCCGCCGCCGGGGACGCCGCCGGGGCCGCCGCCAGGGCCGCCGCCGGGGCCGCCGCCTGGGCCGCCGCCAGGGCCGCCGCCGGGGCCGCCGCCTGGGCCGCCGCCAGGGCCGCCGCCAGGGCCGCCGCCTGGGCCGCCGCCTGGGCCGCCGCCGGGGCCGCCGCCTGGGCCGCCGCCTGGGCCGGAAGTGCCGAAAAAGAGTGGCAATACGACCGCCTTGTTCTGTGGCTGTCCGACGACGAGCCCGAGGACTGGCCATTGCCCGCCAAGAAGGAGGAATGAGACACCATGATCAGCCCCTACCTCACCCGCGCGCCCCGCACCCTGGAGCAGGTCCAGCGCCAGAACAAGATGCGCCTGCTGAAGGACATTGCCGAGAGCTACCGCCAGCGTGAACTCCAGTGCGAGAACGGATCGTCCACATCATGGCGAGATGGCGACAGGTTCAGAGAGCGTGCGGAGGCCGTCGAGTGGGCCATGGATGAACTGGATAAGGCGGAGTAGCCCCATGACTGACAGCAAGACATTCGCCCTGAAGTATTTCAAGGAAGTGGACGGCAAGCCGCTGTGGCTGGCTGGCATGTCGGAGATAGGGCCATTCACGACAGCGGACCCGGAAAAGGCGCTTTCGTTCAGGTCTGAGCGCGAAGCGATGGCGCACCCGGCCTATTCGCACCCGCTCTGTCTTTTGGACCCATGCCCGCATCCGCTCGAAGGGGGCCAATCATGACCGACAATTTGACCGATGACCAAACCGCCATGCTGAAAAAGCTGGCCGACTGGAAGGGCTGTTACAGCATGAGCATTCGCAAGGAGAAGCCTGCGCTCAAGGCCCTGAGGGATCTTGGCCTAGTCATCTATTGGAACGGCTGGGATGCATGGTCTTTGACTGAAGAGGGCGAGCATGCCGCAAGGAATTTGCCATGACCGACAGCCCCCTAGACCTAGATGCGATTGAGAAGGCCCTGGAGGTAGACGAGAAGTGGCCGCATGGGTCAATGCCAAAATGTGCTCTCGACCCACTGTGGTATCGCACAGCGCTTGCTTGCACAACCGCCGAGATACGCCGCTTGCGGGCGCTCTGTGATGAGAAGGACGCGGAGATTGAGCGGTTGCGTGGGGCGCTGCACAGAGCAGCCAGGCGTCTAGGTGTTTGCAGTTTTCAAATGACGAATGAGATCGGTCAGAAACAAGGCAAGGCAGTGGCGCAGTGGGAGAAAGAAGCCGTAGACGCCCTCAACAAGGCCAGCAAAGGAGATGCGGGATGAGCGAATATATATGCACTTGCCTTCCCTTGCCAGAGCCGGTGGATGACAATTGCCCGGTCCATGGCGAGGAGGCAAACGAGCGCCTGTTAGCAGAGAACGCCGCGCTCAAAACCCGCGTGGCGGAATTGGAGGGGGCGCTGATGCCGTTTGTCCGATACGCCAAATCAGTTCGCGGGAGCGGTCTGGTCATAGCCAATGCGACCAACGATGGCCGCTATGAATTGCTAACCAAGGACTTCGCGAAAGCAGCGAGAGTTTTCGCCACCCCACAGAAGGAGACGAGTGATGCGAATTAACGTTTACAGCCAAGAAATGACAAACGAAGTCCAGGTCGAGGAAAAGCGCTCCAACACAGGGATTGTCTATACCGCTGTTCGCCTAATGCTGCATAGCAGCGACCGATTGCACCACCCGCCTAAAGACGACGACCGTAGCGCGGTGACATTCTGGCTCCCAAAATCGCCAGAACGGCGCGAACAGCTTGCGGACGCCTTCGAGTTGATGGCGCATCGTATTCGACAGGCTAAACCCGAGACAGGATTGGATTGACATGACCCGCCTTTGGGGAAACCCCCGCCGCTTCGATCAGCCGTCCCCGCTCGTGAAGGCCGGCCTGCTGAACATCCACATGACCACGCCGGAGACGAAGCGCCCCCGGCTATGGCGCTGGGTTGGCCTTCTGCTGTGCCTGCTGAGCGCTGCTATGATGGTTTGGCTCGGGTTCTCTGTTGGGGAGTGGATTGCGTCATGACTTGGTGGGCCTGGGTACTTCTTGTTGCGCTGTACGTCAGTATCGGGGCTGGAATGGCATCGGCTGTGCATGCCAAAACGAACGATATTGGAGCAGCAATGGTGACCTTGATTCTTTGGCCATTCTTTATTGCGGCAGGGTTGGCCGCACGGCTGGCAAGAAATCTAACCAGGACCAAGCCATGAACCCCGAAGACCACGCCCGCCTGAGGGACTACAGGGACGACCAGCAGGCATTGGCCCATCATATCGACATGGCCTATCGGGAATTGCTTCATGCGCACACTTACGTGCAATCAAGTATTAAAGTTCCGGCCGTCCACAAGGAGAGATTGAAGACCATCCTTGAGTTGGCGCAGGAGATACAGAGGAAGGATGCGGAGTGATGAAAGCAGTTTGGAAATTTCAAGTGCCGAGCACGGATACGTTCTCCCTGACCATGCCCATAAGAGCACAGATTCTCAGCGTTCAGGCCCAACATGGCGGACCGATGATCTGGTGCCTTGTCGATCCTTTGGCGCCAACCGAAAGCCGCACCTTCCGACTGGCCGGAACAGGACACAAGATCGAGGAATTGGTTGAGTACATTGGCACGTTCCAGATGTTCGACGGCACCCTCGTTGGGCACCTGTTCGAGATAAAGGAATGACCACCCTCTGCCAGGAGAAGGATCAGAAGTGATGGAAGACCAACTCACGGAAAAGCTCATTGAGCTTATCGAACAAGGCCAAGGTGCGGCAACAGAATATGCGCCGATACTGACCGAAAAGCTTATTCGCTATACAATGGTGGAGGCATGGGTGTCATTAGCCCTTAGCGCAGCCATGATGATTTGTGCGTTCTATTCAATCAAGCATGGACGGCGGTTGCTGCCACTTGGCACGGTTTACAACATGACCTCTGAGTGCGGCGGAGTGCTGTGTTTTGTGGGCGGCGTTCTGATCCTTATCGGGGCGCTCTTGGCGAACCACTCTGTCCCGATCATCCTGGAGCCCGCCGGTTATCTGGTGTCTCGTTTCGTCAGATGACCACCCTCTGCGAAGACTGCGACAACCGCCACGCTGTATCGGAGAATCGCCCATGGTGGCGCTGGATATGCTCCAAATACCCGAGACTTCCGTGGCACGACGAGATCGACGCTGAGGGCAAATGGACAGGATTCGATCCATTCATGCTGTGCAGCGGAATCAACGGGGGCATGTGCCCCAGCTTTACACCGAAGAAGGAGAACGAAAGTGACTCTTAATTTAACGACTGGCGGTGATTATACACCGTTCCTCAAGTACAATGCCAAGGCTGGCCGATGGTTCGTCAAGAACGAAAACGGCGATGAGGTCGAGGTCCAGAACCCACGCTTCGCCATCGACTTCGAAAACATCAAGACCGGCTGGATTTGCTTCCCGCCCGCTTCCCCGCCGCAGTTCGTGTGGGACTACAATGGCGAACGTCAACCCCGTCCCGAACCCATCGGCAAGGCGCAGTACAAGGACGGCTTCGAAGTCATGGTCTACGGCTCCGACCCCGTTCCCCATCTTGGTGGGCAGCCTCTCGGATTGCGGCAGTGGACCTCCAACGCCAACGCGGCTAAGGGCTCCGTCAAGCGCGCCTACGACCTCTTCGAGAAGGGCAAGGCCGCCAACCCCAAAAAGGTGCCGGTCTTCCGCTGCACCGGCGTATCGATCATCAAGGGCATCAACGGCGACAGCTTCGAGCCGATATTCGAACTGGAGCAGTGGGTCGAGCGGTCCCGCATTTCTGAGTTCGAAACGGCTCCCGAGGCCCCGCCGCCCGCATCGCCGCCGGATGACGAGTTGGATGATGAGGTGCCGTTCTAAGGGAGGCGTTTGTGTCAATTCCAGAACACATCACGGCCGCCATCCGCGACGGCAAGATGACCTACTGCGGAGAAGCGCAGCTATCGAACCACGGCGAGACGGCCCGGAAGGGGCAGTATGTCGAGTTCTTCCTGGACGATGGACCGGACGGCTCCGAAAGGCACCCCTTCAAGGGCCTCAAGACGGGCCGTGAGAAGGGCCAGCGCTTCGGGCTCATTGCCGTGCCCCTGGACGACGATGACGCTGTAGCGGCTCCTGTGGGGCAGGAAAAGACCAAGCGGCACTGGTCCGATATGACACGCAGTCAGAAGGCAGCCCTGCGGTGTAAGGACCCGGAGTTTCAGAAATGGGCCTGGAAAAAAGATGGATGCCCAAGAGGCTGGATGCCTGCCGAGCCAAGCGAGAGTCACGCAACGCAATGGCTCCGCGAAAGGTGTGGCGTTGCCTCTCGTGCCGGCCTTGACAGCAACCCTGAGGCCGCTGCCGCGTTTGACGAACTTATGATGACGTTCGAGCAGAGCACTGGCCGGATGGCCGAACGGATAGGAGGGTGAGATGGACGATAGGGATTTGGAAAACATTCGGAGCACATTGCTTGACCTGCATCTTGCCATTGGTTCCATGGCCAGCGCGCTCGCACCACTCGGCAATGACGAAGCCGTGCTCAAGCTGCTTGACCGTGCGCGGCTAACAATTGACCAGATCGGGGCGTCAGAATCAGGATGGGACCAGTTCCCTATGGCGCGCCTGCCAAAGGAAGGGTGAAATGTCCCGCATAGCTCCCAGCCCCCCAACGCCGAAGACCGGGCGCGTGCGTGACCCGAAGTACATGGGCTACATCGCTGCACTCGGCGGCGAGCAGGGAGCGGGGTGCGTGGTGTGCGGAGCAAAGCCCTGTCATGTGGCGCATTATCGCGGAGGTGAGCCGTGCAACAGCGTGCTTTGTGAGGACGGGCTTTATGAGAAACCGTCTCCTTGGGGAACAGAATACGAAACGTGCCCCCATTGCCTCGGAAAAGGTTGGCGCTACAGCAAAGCCCCCGCCATCAAGTCAGATCGCTTTACGCTGCCGCTCTGCCCTGAATGCCACCTGAACGGCCCCGAGGCGCAGCACGGCACGAACGAGCGCCTTTGGTGGGCCGCCCGGCAGATCGACCCCCTCAAGCTCTGCCACGAGCTACAGGCCATCTACGACACCAACCCCCTGCCGGTGGCTCTGGAGAAGGGCACGGCGCTGATATTGGAGATTCGGAATGACTGACTACGGCATCATCTTCAGCGGCCCCATGGTCAAGGCCCTCTTGCGGGAGATCGACCGGCCCGGCACGGGGAAGACGCAGACGCGAAGGCTGGCCTGGAAGGGCGATGGGCGTTGCCCCGCTTGCGGCTACTCGCGAGCCGACATGACCCTTCACGCCGATCATCAATTGTGCAAAGGCCCAGGCCCCATGCCCACCACCTGGCAGCGCGTGAAGCCTGGAGATCGGCTGTGGGTCAGAGAGACGTGGGCAGAAGTCGACGGCCCGCCAAGAAGCGCTGTCTACAAGGCGGATTTGGACAACGCTCATGAGTGGTGCTGGACGCCCTCCATCCACATGCCCCGCTGGGCTTCCCGCATCACCCTGCACGTGACCGCCGTCAAGAGAGAGCCGGTGCAGGCGATCAGCGAAGAAGATGCGATAGCGGAGGGCATCTACAAGACCGAGCCTACAGCTGAGGATCTGGAGTGGTATCGCGACTTCGCCCAGGAACATTTCATCGATATCGAGAAAGACCCGATGGAGGGGGTTTGGCTCGCGCCAGGCACCCGGCAGGGCTGGGGGGCGTCAAAGAATGAGCGCGACCAGCCGCAATGGGGGCCGACGCCGGAATTTTGCTTTCGCCTGGTCTGGACTTCCCCTCACGGCCCCGGCGCCTGGGATGAGAACCCCGAGGTGGTGGCTATGACCTTCCGCCCCACTCTGGCCAACATAGGAGAAGCGACGTGAGCAAACCGACATGGATTGACTACGCCTGCATCTTGGGGCTGGTGGCTATCGCTATGGCAGCCTTCGTATGGGGAGTCTTCTTCACATGACCGGCGGCATCTGGGGACACGGCCCCGACCTGACAAAGCCAGACGGGCACGGGTGGCGGACTATTGAGAGCGCGCCTAGAGACGGAACAGCGTTCCTTGGCTTCCTACCTGGAAGGCGCGGCTATGTGGCCAGACAAGATGTGGCCATTTGCTCATGGGCTGAATGGGGCGGTGGCGTTTGGTCAGTTAATGGACACACATCTGCCGCCGATCAGCCGACACACTACATGCCCCTTCCCCCACCCCCGGAGGAAACATGACCGAAGACCAGAAAGCCTATCGGATGCCCCAGCGCGACTACAGCGACTTTGCCGAGGGGCCGGCTGACGCAGAGTTTCTTAGCGGCAAGCTTGAAGACGCCATAGGGATTATCGACGGTCTTAAGGCCCGCATCGCAGAGCTTGAGCGCGAGAACGAGATTCTCAGGCACGAGCGGCTAGACGACATCAGGCCAGATGGGAAAACCATCCTTGACTTCATGAACGTATGGCTTGACCAGGCAAGAGACGCTAGGGCCAAGCTTGAGCGCGCCTGCTCTAGGCAGAACGAGGAAATATGCCAAACCCTTGGCAAGGCGCTAGGCTATCCGTGGTTCAAGGATGACCAGAAGAACTTTCCCGGCGCCACGGAAGCCGATGGGGTTTGTGTCGGGGAACACGTGGCCGAGACGGTGGCCGAGGAAGCGGCGAAGCGAATGGCAAGGCTTGAGAGCAAGCTTGCGGAGGCCAGGGCGGCGCTTCTGAAAGCCGACTATTTTTTGGCTCAGGGCTACTCAAAAGACAGCGTGCGGGACTTTCTTCGGAAAGAAGCATCACCCCACGGCAAAGCGGCATTGGAGGCTGAGGATGTCTGACCTACCCAAGCTCATTGCCCCGCTTCTCCTGCTCGCCGCACCGGCATGGGCGGAACCCTACGTTCTCTTGCAAGGCGCTCAACTGTCCTGCGATCAGGTATCGAATCACAATCATATCGAGTGTGACTCACAGCCCGGATACGAGCTCGCAATCGAGGGCGGCTACATCGTCCCCGTAGTGAATGGGCTGGAGGTGTGGGTTGGCGCGCAAGCCTTCCACCATTGGCAAAAACAGCATGGTTGGAACGAGGGACGCGGCAAGGACGACGACCAGCAATCCACCGCCGACGGCGAGACGATCCGCATAACCGGCCTGAGAGGGGCCGTGACGGGCGTAGGGGCCCTGTGGGGGCCGTTCTCGATCTATGGCGGTGTTGGGGTGGGGCCGGCGGCCTTCGACACCACGCGCGCTACAAAGCTGGTCGGCGTGGGGCAGATCAAGGGCGGCCTACAGGTTGAGTGGAAATCCATGCTCCTGCGGGCGGGTTACCAGGCTTGGGGCACGACCAAGACATCCACCGGCGACGGGGTGCCCAACTGGCTGACCGGGCATGGGATCGCGCTTGAGGCGGGGTGGAGGTTCTAGGGCGCCGACAGGAAGTCCGGCATTTCCTGCCCCTGTCCGCAGAGCATCACGAGCCCCTGCTTTTGGCGTGGGTCGACCAGGCGGAAGAAGGCTCCAAGGCCGATCAGGCAAGGCGCTTTCACGAGAGAGCCCGCTTCCGGGTCTTTGTTGCGCAGGCTCACTTGCTCGCCTGGTCCCAGGCGTCGTTGGCGCTCTGCACCGCGGCCTTGACCTGGGCCTTCTGCTCGTCGGTCAGGCCGCCGTCCTGCTGGACGGCCTTGGCCAGCACTTCCGCCACGCGGGCGAGCTGGATCACGGCGGTTGCGATAGTCACGGGGTCCATCACTTGCCTCCCAGGGTGCGCAGGTTGGCCAGGCCGCGCTCGACGGCGGCCAGGGCGGTAGCGGCGTCGGCCCACTGCCCCTCGAGGCAGATGGGGTTCAGGGCGGCTCTCACGGCCTCCACAGTGGCAACCTGTTTCTCCGACAGGTCGCCGGCCGCGCGGGCGTCGGCCGCCGTCACGAGGGCGCCGGCGTAGCCCTGGCAGGCCACGACGATCTTGTCCTCGATGCCGGCGCTTGGGCAGCCGCCCAAAGCAAGAAGGCCGGCCAGGACGATGGGCTTCCATTTCAGCATGGGTTACTCCTTCTTGAAGATCGGGCTGCTGGTCACGGCGCGCAGGATGATGTTGCCAGCAGTCCAAACCAGGGCGAAAGCCTCAATCCACTCGTTCACCATGTCGGGACTGAAGGTCGCGCCGCTGAGGGAGCCAATCAGCATCACGGCGTTGAAGATGATGGTGCGGTAGCCTTTCATGCCTTACCTCTTCGGGTCGAACTCGACGTGCAGGTGGTCGCTCTCCAGCACCACATCATAGTCTTTTCCCAGCGCACTGGCACTCATATCGCGCAGCTCGGTCTTTTGGCTCGCCGTGAGCTGCCGGGTCCGGGTGTCGAACGCCAGCCCTTTGTAGTGGAGCGAGTTACTGGAATGCTGGCCGTCCGACAGGGACGTGACGACGCAATCGTGGTTGAACTTCCGGTAAACGGCGTCCACCACAACGAGGGCCAGGAGAAGTTCGGGGCGGATGCCGAAGGTCGAGACGCCATGCTTCAGGATGATCAATGTTCGGTCGCTTCCTCAATTTCGCTCATATCGTCCGACATGATCTCTCGGCACCATGGGCAGGGCTCGGGCTCGCCTTCGCATTTGGGCGGACCGGCGCAGATAAAGATACGCACAGGATCGTTCTGAGCGCGAGCGATGTAATCTGCAAAGTCAGACCTCTTCATCGACGCCATACCTCAGTTGGTAGCCCATGGTGTAATGCGTCACGATCCGCCAAGGAATACCGGACTTTGGTAAAAGTTTCCTTAACCGGCACACCACCACATGGACCAGCCTGGGACCTAGAAGCGGGCCGCCGTCTTCCGAATCCCAATAGATATGATCAACGATGTGATCCTGAGGAACGACCCGCTCACGCCCCAGCAGGGCATCCAACACCTTGCATTCAAGCGGGCAAAGGTGAACGCCCTTGGCGGCAAAGTTATCCTGTATCTGCTTCCAACCGTCGTCGTTGATCGCCATGGCAACCATCCATAGGGAAATTGTCCATAGCCGCTACTGTGCGTAGAATAGCATAAAATGTGGCATTTCGTTAAGAAAACTGCTACTTTTCGTTAATTATCCCCCAGAAAGGAACCGCTATGCCTGAAACCTTCTTTAAGATGCTCTCCACTGGAATCGTCGGTGTTGGGGAAACCCCGGAAGAGGCCGACAAGAACATGCTCGAGGTCTGGGAACAGGCTCTCAAAGCCTACAAGCGGGGCAAGCGCTTCGTTCATCCACAATTCAGCGTTCTGATCGATGATGACCCCGGCGGTGGCGGACCCTGCGCCCTGATCGTTCGTCGTGTCGCAGAATGGCTTGTGGATACCGCATTGCTTGCGCGGATTTTCCGGCAAAACAAGCGCGATGATTGATTTCTGGGTCCAGATGGGATGTGCCGCTATTGGCTTCCTGATGGCCCTCTACCTGTGGAGGACAGGAGCAAGCATCCATGCTGTCCTCGCCCCGATCTGTTTCGGGGTGGGGATAGGCCTCTACAATGCATGGATCTTGTTCTCCGGCGATCCTTGGTGGGTCATATATGAACCCTACTTACAGGGTTTGAAAGACTCGGACAAAATCCAATACTCCATCTACCTGATTGGCATAGACACAAGAGCGTTAATATACTGTGGATTGTTTGTCTTTTGTCTTATCAACCCGCCGTTGAAAAATGATTTGATCGCCATCATACTTTGGGCTATTCTGCTCCTGTCTGATGGCTATGCACTGCTGTTTGAAAATCTGCTGTGCAACGTGATCGTGGGAGATCGTGGTGGGGCGTCTGAATATATCTGCGGGCGCATTTTCGGCCCTGACTTTACCAGCCTTCCTTTGGTGCTTATCACGGTTGCCTTTGCTTGGCTGGCGTTGAAGTGGAAGCACCCCAAGATAAGAACTCCATCGAAGCCATAGGGGCTGCCATTGCGGTCGTCCTAGCTGCCCTTGCGGGCCTCTGGAGATGGATCACGAGCCGGTCCCCGAACGGCATGTCACCCGGCAACAGGCAAATCCTTGAAAAGCTAAAGGCGGTGGAAGAAAACCAGCACCGGCTCGAAGAGATATTGAACATTCACACGGTGAAGATCGCCATCGTCGAGACGAAGCTTGAGAAACGCTAGCGCCTGCGCTAGAGTGCCTAACCTCCTTCCTGTGCTCTCTCGCCCCCGTCGCTTCCCGTGAGCGGCGGGGGTTTCACGTTTCCATGATCTTCATCACCAGCAGAACGATAATGCCCGCCAGTTGGACGATCACGGAGCCCGCCACGCAAAGGGCCGACCATTCGATCTTGGCCAAGCGACGGTCTATGGTTTTGATCGCCTCATCGGCTCTTTTGCCGATATCCTGGATGGCCTGATAACGCAGGTCGCACATGGCCACGTGATGGGGCAGGCTGGTTTTCTCGTCCAGGGCAGGCATGGCGTCTCCTTAATCGGCAGTCTTCCCGTTCTTGCTTGATCGGCAATATTCGGTTCATTCAATGACCACATTAATTGCACCAGCGTCGAATGTATCCGAGCCGGTCCAATTGATCCTCAGCCTGGTTAGCACGCCCGCCAGGGATTTGGCGCCGCCAATCGTATGAGTACGGGCCGTGACTTCCGAAGTGGTGCCGGAAGCTGCCCACCGGTTAGTTGTGGGGTCCATCATAACGATAGTGATGATACCCGTCGCTACACTGGCGGCCGTGCGCGTGCGCGTCACGCTGAAAGCCGCGCTAAAGTTGGCAACATTCGAACCGGTGGTAATCTCTGCCACGCCGCCAGTATAGCCAGACGTTTCATACGACGACGCGGTGCCAAGCTGAATTTGCAGATTGTCCGTGCCGGAGCCGGAAACGCCATCGAGCATAATTGTTATGCGGCGGGCATCTGATTTGATACCGGTGAACTCGATCGCCGTGCCGGAAGTGGAAGAAACTTGGCTCTGCAATGCTCCGGAAAAGAACTTGACCTCCGATTGTTTGTACCAGGCCAAGGTGCTGCCGCAGATGGTCACGGACTGATATTGGACCGTAAGCGCCAAGGCGGTCGAACCATTGATGGTTTCGGCACCAGACCCTATCAGTGTCATGGTGTTGGTCGAGGCATCCGATCTTTGGATTCCGACTCGCAGGCCATCTCCGCTATCCGCCACGGCGGGAAATGAAATGGTGATGTCGGTTGAGCTGGCGCTGACGGAAAGAAGTTTGTTGTTATCGGTCGTGCCAATCGTGAAGCTAGAGCTACGGAAGCTGACGCCGCCAACGTAAACCACGTCGCTGCCGTCACTGCCAAGCAGGTAATTCTTGCTCCCCAACGCCAACCTAGCTGCGGCGCCGGCCGTCGAGCCCTTCACCATATCGCCCTGTGTCGTGATCACGTCTTCCTGGGCAGACAGGGCAGAACGTGCCGTACCGGTGCTGGTCGCCGTCACGACCGATTCGCCGGGCTCGTTGATACCGAGGCCGGCCCGCCAGGCGCCTGCCGTGGTGAGCGGGAAGAGCGTGTCGTTGGAGAAGGTCGAGACACCCGCAAGGGCTGGGTTGATCTGCGTGAAGGCGATACTGGAGCCGATCGAGATAGAGGTCGCGGTCGAGGAGGATTCCGCGACCCAGAGCGAACCCGCGTTGGCGGTGCCCCGGTCCACCCACAGGAGGGTTCCCGGTATGGCGTCCCGGCTTCCGTCGAAGTCCTTGGAGCGAAGCCAGGTCGAGGAGTCCGCGATATAGATGCCGTTCTCGCTCGCGTCCGTCTGGTCCTTGACCAGGACCCTCTCGCCGTTGCCGACCGCGACACCATCGACGGTCTGCGCTGCGGAAAGCGTCAAGTTTCCCGTCGAGGCCACGGTGCAGGCCGGCTTGACGGCCACGCCGATATCGAAGCCCTGGAGACGGTCGGTGGTTGCCATGGGTTCGGTGTCTCCCTATAAGGCCAGAATGATACTGACCCTCGTACTTATCGTCATCGTCGTCGCGGCCATCATAGAGGCTCTCATCCTGTCGCTCTAGGGGCCGAGGAAGAAGGCTTCCGCCTCCTCCTGCACCGCAGGGCCGCCCCGCAGGATACCAGATTGCCACAGGAAGGCATTCATCTGGAGCGCGAGCCGCCGCTGCGCCTTGATCGATTTACCCGAGTCCAGCATTGCGGCAAGGATTTCCGGGTTCTTCGAGGCTTCGATCAGAAACTCGTGGGTCTTGCCACGGGGTATCTTGTCCATCACGGCCCGGGCCATCCGAGAGCCCGCACCGCCGACGATCAGCGTGTGCGCCCCGCCGGTCGGCGCGACGGCGGCAAAGCGCGCGCCCGCGACCCGGAGCAGGAAGTCATAGACCGCCGCGCCCTTGTCGGGGATGTCCTCGATCGGCGCCCGGCGGCGCACTGCGTCCTCGATGTCGGCGGCCCGCCCAAGGAACCGGTCCAGCAAGGTCATGGCTCTTTCGCTTGCCACGCCCTCGCGCACCATCATGGTCCGGAGGGACTCCTTCCCCGAAAGCGGCCTGGAAAAGACCTCCCGGTAGGTCTTGAAGGAAAAGCCGCCCATCCGGTTGGCCTTGTTGAAGGCGTGCATGAAGACGGACGACCGCAGCCCGGCCATGGCGGCGGGGTCGTTCTTGGCGAGATTGACCAGTTGCTTGAATTCCCGGCGCGGGCTGGCGCCGTTCAAGACCCGCCCCAAGGCCAGGGAGGGGTCTTCGCCCTTCAGGAGGCTGGTGAAGGCCGCCCGGTCCCGGATGGCGCGTTCCGCCTGGGTGCGCCCCGCCATGGTATCGCGCAAGAACAGCTCGGCCTGCTGGGCATCCTTCAGGTTCTCGGCCACCGAAGGAAAGCGCTCCAGCAATTGGGCATTGTCCTGGCGGAACTTGGCCAAGCGGGCGGGGTTGACCCGGCCCGTCGTGGGGTCGATCGCTTGCGCCCCAGCCGCTCTCAGGGTGTTCTCCTGCAGCTCCAGCATCCGGCTCAGGTGTTCCTTGCCGGCGAAGGCCACGGCTTGTTCCAACTGGCGCAACTGAAGCTCCGTCATGGTCCCCGAGCCGCCGAAGGCCCGCTCCATGACCAGTTCCGGAGGGATTCTGGGCGCGCCGGTTTGGCCCTTTTCCAAAGCCTTGCCGGCGAAGGTGCGGCTGAAAACGTCGTTCAACTGCCGGGAGTAGTCGCGGGCCGCCTGATAGGCCGGCTCCGTCACGTTGGCTTTCGCGAGATCGTCCAGGGCGGCCTCGGCCAACTGACCGTAAACGCGCGCATCGCTCCATTCGCTCTTGGCCGCCGCCTCCCTGGCCAGGTCGAGCGCGCGGGAGCGAAAGCGGATCAGTTCGCCGGTGTCGATCTCCACCGCCTCCTGGCCGATCACCTCCCCAGCCTCGTCGAGAACGTCCTGGGGCCGGGTCCGCTGATAAAACCCTTCGACAATCGCCGGCAAGCTTTCCTCCGGCAGCCGTTCGGCCCGGATAGCCTTGTAGGCTGCCTGGACGGCATCGCTTTGGGCTTTGGTCTTTTTATTGATTTTGCCCCACAGCTCCTTCTCGTGGTCGCGCACGTCCGACATGGCGTTCATGAGGGTTTCGCGGGTCTGCCGTCCATACTCGGCCAGGGCGCCGGGCGCGCTCGTGTCGATATCGGCCGCCGCTTGGAGGGCACTTTCCTCGGCTGCTCTCACGCGGCCATTCAGCAGGATCGTGTAGTAGTCCGCACGGGCCTGGGCGGCGGCGCGGAGCGAGTTGGGATCGCCGGCCGTCTCCAGAATCTGGATCATCCCCTTGAGGGCATCCAGGCCATCCTGGGCGGCCTTTCTCGACGCCTCGCCGAACTGTTCGCTCTGACCGATCAGCTTCGATTCCAGGGCCAGGAGCGCCGGAGAACCGGTCTTCTGTCCTGCGGTCAGGTTCAAGCCTGGAATGTCGCTTTCCCGCAAGGCTTGGACCAGCGCGGCAGGGTCTTCGCCGTGGGTCAGCACGACATCGATCAGGAAGTCCTGCGCGCGGCTTCGCTGGGCAGACTCCGACAGGACCGAGGCGACCTTCTTGACCTGGTTGGCGGTGATGCGATAGCCGGTCATGACCCAGCGGGTCGGGTTGGCGAAGCCGCCGATCACCTCGCCGCCCATGCGCGCCATGGGATCGCCGGGGAACTGGGATTCCGCGATGCCGGACCCGATACCGGCCGAAGTGCCCATGGCGAGTTCCGCCACGGCAAAGTGTCCGGGCGCCTGGGTGGCACCTTCGATCATGGTATTCAGAATCCGGCCCGTGAGGTTGGGCGCGAAGCGAAGCCCGTCCCTGACGGCCATGTAGGGCGCGCCGGCAAAGACAGCCGTGGCACCGAGGGTTTCCCCGCCCACCGCATAGGGCCGCAGTTCCTTGGGCACGGATTCGATGCTGTCGAAGGTCAGGGTTTCGTCCGACCAGGGCAACTCGACCTTGGCCAGGAGCCCCTGGATGGCCGGCGCGGCCTCTGACCCGGCCCACCATCCCCCTATCGCGCCAATGCCCGCACCGAGCGGGACCGTGATGGGCGCATAGGGGCCGCCGAGGGCACCGATGGCCGCGCCGCTCTTCGCGCCCATATAGGCGCCCGCCGCCGGAGGGCCAGCCTGAGCCAGCCCCGCCGTCGCACCCTGGCCGACCGTCCGCACCTTGGCCGAGACGCTGCTTTCGGGTTGCACGTCGCGACGGGGCACGAACATGTCCTTCACGCTCGCGGGCGGCGGCGCCGAGGTCGATTCGCCGCGCGGCTTGAAGAGGTCTACAAGGCTCGGCTCTTCGCTCACGGCACTTCCATATCAAGCCACTTGTCGCCGTCCTTGACCAGGAGCGGGGTGCCCGGTGGATTGTTCTTGATGAATTCCTGCGCCTCCTCGGGGGTCTGGACGCGCGGCGGCAGAAGCGCCTCCAGGAAGTTCTCGATGGCGTTGATGCCGTTGCGTGCCCACTTGCGCTCCTCGCGCCCGGCCGTCTTGGAATTGGCGATGGAGGTCATGGATTCCAGCCGCCGTTCCAGGGCGTCCGCGACACCAATCACGCGCTGCTTGTAGGCTTCCTTGTCGTCGAAGAAATCGGCGCCGATATCCACATCGGCCTCGATGGCCCTGCGTTCCGCATCGGCGAATTTGGGGTTGTTCTGCAGGGTGCGGATCAGGTCGCGCTTCAGCACGTCCACATAGGACTTCGCGCTGGTCATACCCGGCGCTGGGCCGCCCAATCCGGGCACCCGGCCGATAAAGCGTCCGATTACCGGAACCGGGCCAGTCAGGTTGCCGCTATCCGCGATTTCCCATACGGTCTGTTCACCGACCGCCTGATAGGCACGCCGAGTGATATCCGGCTCGGCTGGCTCCAAGATATCTTCCATACCCCGTTCTCTTAAGGCTTGCGAGACGAAGGCGGGCACCTTGGGCTGGCGCATCAGGCCGGTTTCGGGGTTGAGTTCTTCCTGGGTGTAGTCCGTCACGGCGGAGAGGAAGACCCGGTCTTCCTCGGGCGAGGTTTCCCCCCTGGCGAAGCGGGTCGCCATGGTGGAGAAGACATTGAGCGCCCCGCCCCGGACGCCGGTCCCGAAGGGCTTGTCGGGATCGGCCGGGTTGGATGCAATGGTTTCTCCCGTTTGGGAATCGACCAGGATGGCGCCTTCGGAAAGCGCCTTCGCGGTCGCGGCCGGATCGGCCGAAACATTCTCGGCAATGGTCGCGCCTGTCTTGGGATTGACCAGGATGGCGTTTCTCGGCAGCGTGACCGGGTCCGTCTCGGTCGCGGCGGGCTCGTATAGAACCTGACCGTCGGCGGCAATCAGCTTGCCATCGACCACGAACGGCCCCTTGGTCGGCTGCCGCTTCGCAATCGCGGCCCTGGCGGTGCCGATCCGGCTGAAAATCTGCTGCCGCTTTTCGGGCGTGAGGATTTCGCTCACACCGGTCTGCTGCAGGACCTTCTCGGCCTGCTGAATATCTCCCCGGTCGATAAAGGACGTGACGGCGGCCTCGACCACGTTGCTCTCGACGGCGCGGCGCCAGGCTCGCTCCTCATCGGGCGTCAAGGCGGGAGCCATGTTGTCGATCATGCGCGTGCCCGCCTCGAATTGGGTCAGGATATTCTCCGCGCTCGGGTTCCCGTAGGTGGAGGAAACGATCTCATTGACGGCCGCACCCAGATGATCGTCCACCGCCGCCCGCTTGGCCGTCAGGCTGAGGGCCGTGGCCTCGGCCATGGCGGACCCGTGAAGCCCTTCGAACTGAGCCGCCAGAGACGCCTGGCTGTCGGCCGAATAACCGTGACCGTTGAGCAAATCCGCGCGGGCGCTGTCGAGGGATTCCTTGTAGGAGCCAATGACTTCGTCGTCCGACAGGTCTTCCTCGGTCTGCAGGCGGCGTAATTCATCGGTCGCGGTTTGCTTGAAGCGCGTTATCTTCTTCGCTCGGTCAACCGCCGCATCCCGGTTCTGGATACGCTCGTGCGCGGCCCCCACATCCAGGATCGCCTGCGCGACGGCATTCATACCGCCTCTCGGAAGAGTGCCAACGGCGGCCCGCAGAGTGCCGGCGGCGTTGCCCGGCCCAGAAGGAACCGGCAGCCTGTCCTGATTGGCGGGGCGACCGCCGAAGGCTCGTGTGCGATCAGGCAGTCTTGCCATCAGCCGTATCCATATTTCGAGTAAAGGGTGGTCTGGTTGTTCGCCACACTGTTCTCCGTTTGATAGCTGGGCTGGGGTTGCTGCGTGCTATACCCACCACCGCTCTGTCCGGCCCCGCCGGCGAAGCTCGACACGCCGGCCCCGAAACCCGCCAGCCTTGTCTGGGCGGCGCGCTGCTCGGCGAAGGCTTGACCAAGCCGGCCCTGATATTTGGCGTAGGCGCCCGCATTCCGGGCCAGGACGGCCTCGTAACGCAGTCCGCGCTCCTCGACCACGCCCTGGTGGCGGAAGTTGAGCGCCCGCAGCTCGGCCTCGAAGTCGATATCGCCGACGATGCTGCCGACCGAGACGCTCGACGGATCGACACCGGAGGCTGCCGCCGCCGCGACGGCCTGGCCCCTGATATAGCGCCCGAGGCGGCGCTGGTCGATGGCGGCCCGCTGCGAGGCCGCTGCGGCGAGATTGGCCTTCTGCTCCAGAACCTTCGCCCGGTTATTGGCGATCCGACGGTCCCGCTTGCCGCCTTCCTTGCTGAGCTTGCCGATCTCCTCTTGCGTCTTGGCTTCGCCCTGCGAGCCGGCGATGGCGATGGCGGCGGCGATGGCGGCGAGAATAAACATCAGGTCTTGCTCCTCGTATCCATCACGACGATGGCGCCCAGGACGGTTGCGGGACGGGGCGACTCTCCATATAGCACAAGCCGGCTGTCGGTATCCCAACTTCCTGGGAATTCAATCGGATCGGCGTCGTAGTCGCTCCAGATGGTATCGGACGAGATCGCCTCGGCACGTTCCATGATCGGCAGGGGATCGAGCGCATCCGTCGAGGGACCGAACTGAAGCCCCTGGGCATGGAGGTCGGCCGCCACGATGCCGACGTGATCGATCTTCTTTCTCTTGGTCAGGGCCGTACCGGTCTGGCTCAGGTAAGCCAGCTTGGCCGACTTGAAGAGCGCCGGATACTTAAGGCCATAGACGAAGGTCGTCGAGGCTTCGGAAAGACCGGTGATCTCGCCCGTGCTCGATACCGTGTAGGAACCCAAATCCTTGCCCGCGCCCCAGACCGACACGGACTCGCCCACCAGGTGGTCGGCGCCGGTGATGGTCGTGGTTGCGGTGGAGTTGAATATCTGGAAGGCGTCCGCCATGGAGTTGGTCGAACCGCCCTTGGCGGCGTCCTCTTGCGCCCATTTCTCCAGGAAGCGCTTGGTCGAACCGTTTATTTCGCGCCGCACCACGTAATAGACGCTGTCTTCCCATTGGCCCGCCGTCCGCTCGACCGACCCCGGCAGCACCGCGACTTCTTCCACCGCGCCCTCGGCGCCGGTCGAATTGATGTCGATCCAGCAGAGAACATCCTCGGCCGGATCGGCGATCAGCATCCCGACCGTGCCGTCCGAGCGCACGCAATGCAGACGCGTATCGGGCTGGCGCTGGGCCGCCAGCCGCACGATGCTAGGCTGGCCGATTTCCGGGATGAGAATGGTCCGGTCGAAAGAGTCGTAATCCAGCCCGCCATCCCGTGGCCTGATTTCCATCAGCCGGACGCCGCCCAACTGCACGTGATAGAGCCGCTGATCGATCTTGACCGCCTGGACAGACGCCGAGCCCTGGCCGGAGATCGGCCGCAGGGCGAAGTTCGTCGGAGTCAAGGGCTCTTCGAGGGATGAGGTCTTGGCCTGCTTTTCATCCCCCTGTGCGCCCAGGACAAGGCGTGTAAGGGAGGCCATCCACTGGATCACGTCCGATGGCCCTTCGCCGACGGCCAAATTGAGCGGCCCGCTGTCCCCTTCGATGTCGACGTCGTGGGAATCGAAGGCATCCGAAACCGAGCCCTGGAAGCGCGCCTTGCCGGCCCAACACAACCGCCCTTCATGCAGCGTCACAGCGGAGGGGTAACCGCGCAGCGTTGACCAAGCGCCTTCGGACCAGAGTTCCGAGGGAGCGGTCGAGCCAAAGGGGGTCAGGACAATGGCGCTGCTTTCCGTGGCGGAAAGCACGCTGGTGATCCGGGCGATCCCGGTAATGCCCCCCGAGGCATAGCCCAGCTCGACGCTTGCCGTCACGGCGGTCGAAGTCGAAACCAGGTCGGTCGAGCCGGAGCCGATTCGGTAATAGACGATCTGATTGTCCAGGCCGTCGTCATGGGTCGAATCGATGGTCGCGGTATAGGACAGGCCGGAAACGTTGCCCCAACTGCCCTCTTCGCCGATCGAGCGCTGGACCCGCACCGTGATGTCGGTCGAAATGGCGCTGACGAGCACCTGGAACTTCCGCGAGTCCTGTACGCCGGAAACCCGGATCGAGTCGGAAAACTGGTCCGCCCCCGTGATGGTCGCCTTGACCTGCTGGCCGATCGACGTGACCTGATAGAGCGCGCCCGCATGGCCCGGCTTGAAAAGAGGCTGGTCGCAGAGCAGCGAAATGTTCCCCGTCAACCCAGAGGGGCTCAGGCGCTTGTTGGTGATATTGATGGTCCGGAAGGGGCCGTCCTCGGGCGCATGATCGACCACCGCCCAGGATTCCGTCCCGTAGCGTTCGATCCGCTGCTGCCTGTAGCCATAAGCGGAGACGAAGGTAACGTCCTGCTCCTGCGCCCAACGGAGCCTGTCAAGATCGGTCGAGGCCCAGGGGTTGGCGACCGTCAGGGGGCCGGAGGAGTCGATCGATATCGATTCGACCCGAGAGGTGTATTCCGTATTGGCCGAAAGCTCGATGTGAAAGTCGCCCGTTGCCGGGATGGCCAGCGAGTAACTTCCGGGCCGAAGGGTGGTTTCCGAAAAGTAGTCGTCGCCGGCCAGGGAGGAGCCGACCTTCAGGACCGGTGCGCCGCGATCGACCTTGACCGTCAGGCCATGGGTCTGGATCACGCTGCAAACGACCTGCTGCCGGCGGATCGCGCGGGCGAAGCGCGTCCCGGTGAGGCCCAGGTAATTGCCCGACAGCCATTCGGACGTTGCCCCCGCTTCATCGGCGTCGGTCCAGCCGGCCAGACTGGTCGATGTGAAGTCCGTCACGACAGCGGTCGAGCCTGGACGCTGGACCAGGGCATCGTCAACCCAGACACGCGTCTGACCGCCGGTGATTTCAATCAGGGCCGTGTCGGTGGTGGCGAAAACGAAGCTGGCCAGGCGGCATTCGGAGGGAATCTCGCCGATATAGCCCAGGCCGGGCCGAACCATCATGGAACCAAGGGTGCGGGGTATCCAATTGGTCTGGGTTTCCGCCGACACGCGGGTCCGGTCGAGATCGGTGCGGGCCAGGGCCAGCTTAGAAATGCGGCCCCGGTTGAAGGTCTGCAGGGCAAAGTCACCGCGCGCCATGCTAACTTCCGATCAGCTTGTTCCTCAAACCGCGATCACCCCGAGAGGACCGGCCATGACGGGCCTGCACCCAGGACGACAGCGGTTGGAAGCGCGTCGGCTCCTGCATGGCGTCCTTCGAACGGGCATCGGCCAACAGGTCTTTGGCGTCTTTCTTGAGTTCCTTTAGGTCAAGATCGTTCAAGAGCGTCGGTGCGATCTGCAGGCCCAGCCACGTCCCGGCCCAAAGGGTGAAGGTTTCTGGCCACTTGGAATAATCCAAACCCCAGTCGGCATCGTCCGAGACATAGCGGAGATAGAGCGGGTCCACGTCGCAATAGATATAGTCGCCTTCCAGCTCATAGTCCGTCAGAGGGCCGTTGAAGCGTTCGTCGGCCGAGATCATGTTGAGCTTCACGAAATCGTCCGGCTTCTGAAAGGCGAAGCTGAAACCGAAGCTGGGGGTGACGGAGGTCGAGGAATCCAGCTTTGCCGCCCGCATGGCGAAGTTCCAGAAACCCTGCTCCAAGAAGAAGCGCGTTGCGCCGTTGCCCCGGCTCCAGACCTCGTCGAGCTTACGGCGCGGCTCGCGGGCCTCACTGAGGTTGGAAAGCGCTCGCTCGCCGACCGCCAGGAGCCCGATGTTGTAGAGCTGGAGTTGCGAGGTCGCCATGTTAGCCCTGTATGGACTGGAGGTGCTGGCGCATGAAGTTGTACGCCTCGGACTTGGGATAGAGGCCGTCGCGGATCACCTCGCCGGTGTCCTTGCGCTGGATGCGGAACTTGACCGCCGGCCCGCCCCACTTGATCTCGTGGGTGTCGGACTCCTCATCCGGCGTCTTGTCGTGGCGGACGACCTCACCGCGAAGCGACAACTTCACCTCGGCCCGAGAGACGAACATGACCCGGTAGGACGCTTCCCATGAACCGTCGTCGCAGAAGCATTCGAGAATGTCGCTCGGCTTCAGGAGCGCGCCGTAGTGTCGCCAGTAGTGCGGGTCGAGCAGGTCTTCCGGATTGGTTTCGGCTGGGATCGTGACATCGTAGCGGTTCCACTTGTGCCCGCTCGGAGAGCAGCGGCCCATATGAAGGGCCGACTTGAACTTCTTGTCGTGGCCGTTTTCCGTCATGCTGTGCTCCAAAGAAAAGGGCGACCACGCGGCCGCCCAAGTTAACCGCGCTGGGGCGCGATCAGGATGCCGAGCTAACCAGGAGCCCGGCCGAGAGGGTAGCGCCAGTGGAAGATACCGTCTTTACCGTGTGGTAGGAAAGCAGGTAAGTGGTCGAGCCACGCACCTGCACCACATCGCCCAGGTTCATGCCGAGGCTCTTGGCGTCGGTGATGAACCCGGTCGCGGCGACTTCCGCCTGGGTGTGGGTGGAAACATAGGAGAACTCCTTGTGGGCGTGCAGCCCAGTGGAGCCTCCGGCGGTCGAGCCGGCCAACCAGGAGGTGATCAGAGCCGGGGGGTTCGAGGCGGACGAACCAGCGGTGGAGCCTGCATATGCCATGCTCAATACTCCTTATTGCGCCGCGTAACCGGAGCCATTGTGCTTCATCATGACCATACCGGCATTCTGAAGCTGCTTGGCGCCTAGGTTGATCGAGACACGGGCGTAGGAATAGCCCTGCTCCTCGTCGTAACCGACCGGACTATCGATGCCGTCCTTGTCGAGGGCGCAGCCGATGGAGTTCCGGTGATACATGAAGCACTGCTCGGAGGCGCCGCTGCCGCCGGCACCGACGGAGCCGGTCAGACGGGGGTGGCACATCCAGTTGACGCCCATCCAGCGACGGAAGCGGCGGGCGGGGCCGGTGAAGGGCTTGACCTCGACGTAATCGGCCGAGGAATACTCCGGAATCTGCATCAGGTAGCCCTCGAAGGCCGGGCTGATGAGGCCGAAGATGTTATCCTCGTCGGTTAGATCGACGAAGTTGTTGCCCAAGACCGTCCGAGCCCAGACAACCATGTCCAGCGATGCCGTGGCGGCGGCGCCGGTGTCGTTGGTCGCGGTGTCGAGCTGGGCGATGATGATGTCGTCGATCTTGCGATTGACCACCGCCATGGTGGTTTCCTGCATGATGCGCCGCTGATCGCCCTGAGAGGCGAAGATGTTGAAGTTCGTCTTGCGGACCAGGTCGTGCCATTCCTGAAGCGTGGCGGTGAGCTGGCTGTTGTTGTCCGCACGGGCCGGGATCATGCCGTTGACCCCACGGGTCTGTGCGGTGGCGGAACCGGAATCGGACACGAGGAAGACGGCCTCGTTGCCCTTGATCACGGCCTCCTGGACGGTCGTCGCCCGAAGAATCGACTGACGGTCCTCGAAACCGTGAATGTATTCCTGACGGTACTGCCGTTGGAATGCAGTTGCAGCCATGGAGGAACTCTCCTCGCAAAGGTTGAACTGCCGTGGCGCCGGGTGTCCGTATGGCTATCAGGTCTGGGGTGTCCGCAAGATTGCTTGTTGCTTATATTGCGGCTGCGGGGCCGGGCCGATCACCGCCGGGGCTTTGCCTTGGCGGACTGTCGCGCTTCTTCGGGGCCACAAAGGGGGTGTCCGGATACAACGCTGTGATTTAACTATTGTTTTTAGGCCGTTCTGTCAAGCGCCGTTGTCACGTCCTCCGGGCTGTGCGCCACGAAGCCCCTGAAACTGCGCGGCGACCAGTCGGCCAGCTCTTCGATATCCGCGCGGGTGATCTTGCGGTCCCAGATCGTCACCTGCCCCCGCCTTGCCTTGGGCGAGCCCGCCACCAGGAGTTTCTCGTGGAATCCGGGGGTCACGACATCCTTGGTCGGCCCGTCCCGTCCGCCGCGTCCGTCGCTGAAGGCCGGCATCGGCAGGCAGCCCGAGCAGTTGGGGCAATAGCGCTGGACCTGATCTTCGAAGTCTTCAGGCTTTTTGTCCCACCAGCCGGGCTCGACCTTCCAGCCGCCCGGCCCGTTCGTCACCCGGTCCTGGGAAGCGGCGATCTCGCAGAAAAAGGCCCCCTTGTCGTTGATGACCGGCGACCAGTGCTCCTGGAAGGGGCAGGCGCGGATCAGCTCCCACATGAGGGCCTTGTCGTCCACGATCTCGTCGATCGCCACGCCAAGGGGCTGGTGCTTGCCGTCCCGTTGCGTGTGGTCGTTGAAATGGATCAGATGGGGCTCGAAGGTCCGGTTGATCTCCGTCTCGTATTCGTACCACTTGAAGCCGGCGGTCCAGAACTCCCGTTTTTCACGTGAAACAAGCCCCCGGTAGGCGGCGAGAATCTCCGTGAAGCGCGGATGCAGGCAAGGCTCTCCGCCCATGATGCCGATCCGGCCCGGAAATCCGTCGAGGCTCCTGACGGCGACCTCGAAGCACTCGACCGACATGGCATAGTGCTCGGCATGATGACCGATGAAGCGGGTACAGTTCGCGCAGGCCAGGTGACAAGACGAGAGAATGTCGATCTGCGCCACTTCGGCTTCGTAGATGGGCCTCATTTGCGCGCCTGCATCTTTTCTTCGATGCTATAAAGCTGCCGCAATTCGGCCTGCAGCGCATCGGCGTCGTTGCCCTTCCAATAAGGCCCTCGGGTGTCGGCCGACATGCTCTCCAGCTCGGCAATGCGGCTCGCGACCGACTCGCCCTGGGTCTTGCCGGGAACCGGCGTGACCGAATGGCCGACATCGGGGTTGATGACCCGCGACATATCGACCATCCAGCGCAACAGGTCCGGGTCGTTGGCCAGGGACGTGCCGTCCGGCAGACGCGCCGAGAAGAGCTTGTCGCGCATTCCCTCCGGCGCATCGACGAACACGCCGCTGTCGAACAGGGTGTTGTTCATGTGAGTGAAATTGGTCCGGTATTCCGGCCCCCACTCGCCCCGCAGGGCATCTTCGGTGTCGCGCTTCTGCTGGGCGTCCCGCTCGCCGAAGATTTCCTCTGCAGACGCCTGGATGCGGTAGTAGGTTTCCACCCCCTTGGCGACCACCGCCGGGGTGGCGTCGATGGCGTGCATTTCCTTGAAGAGGTTGTCGATGAAGGGCTTGTCGTTCTCGGCGATCTCGAAATCCTTCGGCAGGGCATCCCGGTAGCCTTCGGGCGTCTCCGGCACGCCGACTTCCTTGCGCCATTCGGCCAGCTTCTCCTCGTCGGCGTCCTGGGGCTTGTTGCGCGTGTATTCGCCGGACGACATGCGCTGCTCAAGCGCCCGATAGGCTCTCCAGATGCCGTCGGGGGACTTGTAGCGATTCAGCTTCTTCAGGTCGTCGGTGTTCTTTCCGGCAAAGCGCTCGCGCCAGTCCTCGCGCCATTCCGGCTCGACCGGGAGCGCTTCGCCGTCAGGCTCAAGCGCAACCGAGCCGTTGGGCTTGAGCTCTACGGGCGGCGTTTCAGGCGGGCTGCTCGGTGGATCGACCGGCGGGTCGTTTGGGGTTGCTTCTTCGGCCATCGGTTTTCCTCATTGCGGAGAGATTGAGTTTCGTCAGCTTGACGATCTGGAGCCCGACGAAGCGCTTGCCCTCGGCGAAGGCCGAGTCACGCTCGCTGTCGGGCCGGTAAGACAGATCATAGGTCTTGCAAATTTCCTCGACGATGAATTTAAGCGCGCGGCGCTGCTGTTCTTCCGTCGCCTCGCCCAGGACCAGGGACTTGAAGGCTCCAATATCCGCGTCCTCATACTCGACCGGTGCCCAAGGGGCGCCCTCCGGAGCTTTCATCAGGCCGCCGGATTCGTCGCGCGGCCCTGGGCGAAGTCGCGCGAGGCGGCGCCCAGCTTGGCCGCGATGTCGGCGGCGCCCACGCCGGCCTCGAGCACCTGCTGCTCTTCCCGCTGGGCATTCTGGGCCGCCACGAGACGCTGCATTTCCTGTCTGCTCCGGGTCCAGTGGGCCGGCACGCCAATGGACTTGTAGACATCCCGCAAGGTGTCGGTGGCGTTGAGCAGGGGCACCACGCCGGGGTCGAGTTCCGCCGCCTGCACCAGGGCCGCCTTGGCCTCAAGGAACTTCTGCCCCTTGCGCATGTCGGCGCCCTCGTGGAGCGGCGATTCGAACTTGAAGTGAACGTCCGCCCCGCGCAGTTCCTGCGGCATGTCGTCGATGCTGCCGAAGGCGCCGTTGCGCAACAGAAGCTCGAAGGTCTGCTCGCAGATTTCGCCGTTGTACTCGAACTCCATGGGCTCGAAGATCGGCATGGCGCGCCTGATCCACTCGGAAATCCGCTGGCTGACCTCGAAGGCGGTCATTTCCTTGGCCGAAGCCGGGGGAAGCGCAAGGGAATCGAGGAAGAAAGCCTTGGCGATCTGCTCCCGCACATCCATGCGCAGCTCGTTGCCAGTCCTGACACCCTCGTTCGCCCGTGCTTCATAGGCCGGCCTCAGGGCCGCGCCCAGCCGCTCGTCATAGGCGG